>OLRL01000003.1_pt1 | contig 209643 bp, 164 predicted proteins | sample 1643201 | NCBI WGS metagenome assembly OLRL01 (sample SAMEA3136649, study PRJEB25190) | human gut metagenome | biome: human gut; feature: human-associated habitat; material: faeces | place: Austria | collected 2013
GGCGCGAAGATTATCGCGCAGCCACCGCGTCGACGGCGGCCAGGTTGAGGGCGACGAAGCGCGGCTTCACGCACTCCTCGAGGGCGCGTCGCAGGTCGTCGAGGTCGAGCGCGATGCGGCCCTCCTTGAGAGCGCTGGCCAGCAGCACCGAGTTCAACACCTTGCGGCTGCCCACCGCGTCGGTAAGCGCGACATCGTCCACCGCGACGAAGCGCGCGCCGGTGCCCGCCAGCGATCGCTCGATGCTCGCCAGCACGTTGTCGGCGCGATAGGGCTTGTCGGACAGCGCCGCCGTGACCGGCTGGATGGCTGTAGTGGCCGTGACCAGCAGCCCGTCGGGCGCGAGGAACGGCAGCACGCGGGCGGCCTCGGCCGGCTCGAACGCGATGACGAGGTCGGCCGTGCCCTCGGCCAGCAGCGGCGCGAACACCTCCTCGCCCGCGTCGCCCATGCGCACGTGCGACACCACGTTGCCGCCGCGCTGCGCCATGCCGATAGTCTCGGCCGTGCGCACTTGCCAACCCTTGTCCTGCGCGGCCTGGGCCAGCACCTTCGCCGCCAGCACGGTGCCCTGTCCGCCTACGCCCGAAAGCAACACGTTACGCATGGCAGCCTCCTTCCGACGCCGATGTTTCACGTGAAACATCTGTTTGGGGTTCCGTCATCGACAGCGCGTCGAAGGGGCACACTTGAACGCACAGGCCGCAGCCGTTGCAGAGGCTGGGATCGACGAACGCCTGGCCACGCTGCTTGCTGCGCGGGCCGCGCGCGTCGGCGTCGAAGCCGATGCCGGGACAGCCGATCTCGGTGATGCACTTCTTGCAGCCCGTGCACGTTTCGGCATCCACGACGGCGGGCGCGTCCGGCTTCACCAGCTGGATGCACGGCGACTCGAACAGGACGGCGCTGGGGCCTTCGTGGTCGAGCGCCTCGCTCACGGCCGCCACCGACGCATCGAGGTCGAGCGGGTTCGCATGCACGATGCAATCGAAGCCGACGGCCTCCAACACGCGCGGGATGGAGACGGGCTGGCGCTTCGGCCCCATGAGCGTGACGCCGGTGCCGGGATGCGGCTGCGAGCCGGTCATGGCCGTGGTGGCGTTGTCCAGCACGCACACGGTGATGTCATGGCCGTTGTACACGGCGTTCACCAGGCCAGGCAGCCCGCTGGCGAAGAACGTGGAGTCGCCCACGAACGCCAGCGTCTTCTTGTGCGGCTCGGCCACGGCGAAGCCCTGCGCCATCGTGATGCCCGCGCCCATGCACAGGCAGGTGTCCACGGCGTCCAGCGGCATCGCGTTGCCCAGCGTGTAGCAGCCGATGTCGCCGCACAGCACGGCGGGCGTCTTCCCCAGCGCGCGCTTCACCGCGTAGAAGCTGCCGCGATGGGGGCAGCCCGCGCACAGCACGGGCGGGCGCACGGGCAGCGGCGCATCGGCAGGCGCGTCGTAGGCGAACGTTTCACGTGAAACGTTCGTTCCAGACTTGTCGGCAGAAGCGGAAGTCGCCGCGGACGAGGACGACGACACCTCAGAAGGCGAAGAAGCCGATGCAGCCGTCGCAGAAACGGGTTGTTGCGCAGGGACGGGCGATGCCGAATAGGATTCCGAAGGGGCGCCCGCTGCAGGGGCGATCACCTGCGGGATGCCGAGGAAACGCGCGATGCGGGCGGCGCAATCGTCCACGTCGTTCTCGCCACGGTCGCGCGCGTCGCCGGTCAGACGGCCGCGCACTTCGTAGGTCGCATGCGTGCGACCAGCATGCACGAGCAGCGCATCCTCCAGCACGTGGTCCAGCTCTTCCAGAACGAGCACTTCGTCGAGGCCTTCCGCGAACGTCGCGGCCAGCTCCTCCGGGAACGGGTAGGGCGTTCCCACCTGCCAGAACCGGTACGCGGGCATTTCCACGCCCGCTGCCGCCGCGCGCGCTTCCACCATGCGCAGCGCCTCGCGCGCATAGGCGGCCGACACGCCGCCCGCCACGATGCCGAGGCGCGGCGCGACTGCGGCAGCTGCAGACTCCGACGCGCCCGCGCCGATCCCCACCGCCTTGGCGCCCGCACTCGTCGCCGTCTTCGGCATGCTCCCGTCGTCGAATGTTTCACGTGAAACATTCGTTCGTGCATCCTCGGTCGACTGCGCGCCGCCCTCGACCATCGGGTTGAACGCCGCCAGCGCGGGCTCGACCGCGAAATCGTGCGCGATGGCCGCCAAACGCTCGTTGATCTCGCCGTGCGCCTGGTAGGCGCGGCGCGGGAAGATGACCCACTTCGGGTCGCGCTCGAAGCCCTCGTCGGGCACCGGACGCGCGTCGGTGGCGTCCGCGACGTCGAAGAACGTCGAGGCGTGGTTGATGCGCGTGGTGGGACGCACGATAACGGGCGTATGATAGCGCTCGGACAGGTCGAATGCGGCCTGCATCATGGCGAAGCCCTGGTCGGGAGTGGCGGGATCGAGCACGGGCAGCTTCGCGAAGCTGGCAAAGCGGCGCGTGTCCTGCTCGGTCTGCGACGAGATGGGACCGGGATCGTCGGCCACGAACAGCACCATGCCGCCCTTCACGCCCACATAGTTCAAGCTCATCAGCGCGTCGCTGGCGACGTTGAGGCCCACCTGCTTGCAGGTGAACAGGCAGCGCGCGCCCGTGTACGACGCACCCGCTAGCAGCTCCAAGGCCGACTTCTCGTTCGTCGACCACTCCACGTGGATGCCGCGCGCGGCGCCGTCGTCATGCAGCTTCGCCACCGTCTCAATCAGCTCGGACGACGGCGTGCCCGGGTAGCCCGCCACCACGCGCACCCCGGCCTCCAACGCCGCATGCGCGAACGCCTCGTTCCCCATCAGCAGTTTCTTCGTCATGGTCCTCGCCCGCCCCATCGCGTACAGATGTTTCACGTGAAACATTCGGGTTCTTTCGTTCGAGCATCCATGATAGCGCACAAGCGCGCCCCTCGCGCGGTCGCATCCGCGAGGGGCGCGAAGGACGCACCGCCAAACCGCCCGGCAAATTGGGCGCATTCGGTGCGGGATGCAGCTGGCGCCCTTCCTCTGCATCCGCGCGAAGACGTACAAATGTTTCACGTGAAACATCGTGGCGCTTCCGCGCAACTCGCAGCATCTCTAAATGGCAAGAAGGCATCGAATTCGGAAGAAATCTCGCGCCTTGACCGTGTCCGACGCAAAGCCGCTCGGAAGAGCACGCTCACGAACAGGCGTTATGCACAGGGGGGGCTTTCTTTTGCCCTTGCGATCCGCGCGGGCGATTCCGAATTCGATGCCTTTTTGCCATTCGCTGCCCTATCGGCTGCTAAACCAGGATCGACATGCACTGCCGCGCGCAGCTTCCCCTGTCGGGCGGCTGGCGATCAGGCGGGACGAGCGCCTGTCCGATGGCCGAGGAGGGCTTCCGAGCCGCCGGCGAGCTTTCGCGGGACGGGCCTACCCGGGCTATGCCAATCCTGGTTTAACAGCGGACTACCCCTATCGGCTTGCATGAAGGGCGCAACGCTCGTTGCCAAGAAAGCGCTATCGAGAATCAAGCGTCACCGACACGTGGCAACGCAAGCGTTCTAACGAAACAGCGCGGCCGGATGCAGGTCGCATCCGGCCGCACGCTGCAACCGCTCGAGCAGGACGCCGCCTACGCGTCGGCCATGCCTCGCTTGAAGTCGATGATCTTCTGACGGTCGGCGTCGCAGCCGGTGCCGAGGATTTGCACGGCCAGGATGGCCGCGTTCTTCGCGCCGTTGATGGCGACGCAGGCCACGGGCACGCCGGAGGGCATCTGCACCATGGACAGCAGCGAGTCCAACCCGCCCAGGTCGCTGGTCTTCATGGGCACCGTGATCACGGGGTTCGGCGTGTACGCCGCCACGACGCCGCCCAGGTGGGCCGCCTTGCCCGCCGCCGCCACGATCACGCGGATGCCTCGCTCGTGCGCCGAACTTGCCCACTCGTGCACCTCGGCCGGCTTGCGGTGCGCACTAGCCACCTTCACCTCGTAGGGCACGCCGAACTCGTCGAGCTGCTTCATGCACGGCTCCATTGCGGGCATGTCGCTTTCGGATCCCATGATGATGCCGACTACCGGGCTGTTCTGTTCGCAGGACATTCGCACTCCTTCTGTCGCCGTAACTGGTTCGCATTCAGTGTAGCGAACCGCCGCCGTGGGCGCTATCCCACGATGCGCCTGATCACCGCTTCTACTTCGTCTGCACTGGGCAGGCCGGACGCCGGATCGTCGGCGACGCGGTACAGCGCGAACTTCGCGGCTTCAAGCGCCTCGGACACGACGATGTACGACTCTTCCGCCGAGCTCAGAACATCGGAGCATGTGCGCAGCGAAGGATTCGTTTCAAAATACGCCTCCACGATATTGCGAAAATCGCTGACGAAGCCGAACGCGTTGTCCAAGAACAGCTGCATGAGCGAGGGCGTTTCGCTGACGAGCGCGATCCGCTGCGCCGCGATGTCGCTTTCCCAATCGAACGATCCCGCCACCTCGAGGAACAAGGTGAGCGTGGCGTGCAGCATCGAGCAGGGCATGAGGCGATCGAATGCGGTGCGCACAGAGTCGGCATCGAGGTCGTACTCGCCGATGCCCACGATAGCCGCGTCTTTCGTGCGGAAGTAGTTGAAGAACGTGCCTTGCGATACGGAAGAAAGCTCGCATATTTGAGCCACGGTGACGTTGTCGTAGCCGCGCTCGCTCACCAAGGCGATGGCCGCCCGCTCGATGGCGTCCCGCGTGGCGCGGCGCTTGCGCTCGCGCAATCCCATCGACTGCCCGCCGTCCGCCTGCCGCTGTTCCATCGTCCGCCCTCCGCTATTCGCCGTGCCGTTTGCTCTGCATTATAAGAGCCGTCCGCGCTTTTCGTCGAAATTGTCGGTTTTACTACAAAATTATAGTAACTACAAATTTAAAGTTGCTATAATGCTCGGCACTGAACGCGAGGAAGCCCGGAAGGAGCGCACGATGAAGATATTCGGAATGGGCATGCCTGAGCTCATACTTATCCTGGTGGTGGTGCTTATCATCTTCGGACCGAAGAACCTTCCGAAGCTCGGCGGCATGCTTGGCCGCAGCGTCAAGAAGATCCGCGGACGCGTGGAAGACGACGACGTCGACGCTGCTCCGGGAAAACAAACCGCATAACGACCCTCGGCCCACGCCTCGCCCCGGTCTCCTCACGCAGTTCATCGCAAACCGCTTGAGGAGACCGGGGCTTTTTCGTATGGCGAAGGCTCTTGTATGGCGAATCGGCGATTCGCGCCGTCAAACCGCCCTTCGCGCACAAACGCTCGGACGCTCGCAAGCCGGTGATACAATGCGTCAGAGAAACGCATGCCGAAAGGCAAGACGAGGAGGAGCGCTCATGGCGACATTGAAGAAGAAATGGGACTGGAGCCTGATACTGGCGGGAATCCTGCTACTCGCATGCGGCCTGCTCTGCTGCTTCGCGCCGAACTTGACGCTGGCCACCATCGCCATGATCGCGGGCGTGGGCTTCCTGCTCTCAGGCGTGCTGGGCATCGTGTTCTACGTGCGTTTCAGGTCTATGATGAGCGTGTCGGGATGGTCATTGGCCTACGCGATCCTCGACGTGCTGATCGGCCTGATGTTCGTGCTGCATCCGCTGGTGGGCGGCGCGGCCATCTCGTGGCTGGTGGCCCTGTGCTTCCTCGTGTTCGGCCTGTTCGAGATATTCGCAGCGATGAAATCGAAAAGCATCGGCTTCTCAGCATGGGGGATCGGCCTGTTCTCGGGCATCGTCAACATCGTGTGCGCCATTATGCTGTTCGTCTCGCCGATCTTATTCTCTCTGCTCGTAGCCGTGTTCGTGCTGTGGCGCGGCGTCGCAATGATCGCCGAGGGCGTGACGGTTGGCAAGATCGTTTATCGCTAGAAGAACGGCGCGGCAGGTACGCCGACAGGTGTGCGGACAGGCGGCCGATGGATGCGCGCCGGGCTTCCAAGCAGGCGGCCCGGTAAGCAGAGGGGGATTTTTGGGAATTTCCTCTTGCTGAGGCTATGGGATATGGTAGAATATCGTCCCACGTCCCCATGGACGGTTGATCGTGGTCGGGTAGCTCAGTTGGTAGAGCAGCGGACTGAAAATCCGCGTGTCGAGGGTTCAAGTCCCCCTCCGACCACCACTCGAATGCAGAAGCGCTCCCTTTCGGGGGCGCTTTTTTGCGCGCCCGGCTGCTGTCGAGCGGCCATGCACAGATGCTTCACGTAAAACATCCGTGCGGAACACGCAAATGATCGCGCACAGACAGCACCCCCGTGCGAATTATTTGAAAAAAGAGGCTATACTGTAACCCCGATATTCCACCCGGAACAAGGAAGCACGACGAAGAAGAGATCACATACGACTGCCTTGCGCTTATGCACGAGAGTGCTGCTCTCGGCGGTTTTAGCCTGCGCGCTTCTTATACCGGTCACCGCTGAAGAAGCTCATGCCTCCGACCAGCCACGCATCGTCAAGGTGGGTTACACCGACAGCGAAGGCCTGCTCGCAAAAAACGATGACGGCACCTATGAAGGCTACACCTACGACTACCTCATGCGCGTCGCCCAGTTCACCGGCTGGTCGTTCGAGTTCGTGGAAGCCGAGGGCGACAATGCAAACGAACGCGCTTTGCGGCTTTTAGAGATGCTGGACAACGGCGAGGTGGACATCGAAGGAAGCATGTCGTACAGCGCCGCCCTTGCCGAGATGTACGAATACCCCGAAAACAGCTACGGCTCGGCCCACACCGCCCTGTTCGCTCCGAACATACATGCCACCGTCTCGAAAACCAATCTGTTCACCCGAAGCGAGCTGCGCGTGGCCATCCTCGCCACCGCGAAGAAGCGCCGCGCGGAGCTCGAGTACTACTGCGATCAGAACGGCATCAACCTGGTCACCGTCGAATGCTCCACCACGCAAGAGCTGCTCGACAAAACCTTGACCGGCGAAGCCGACGTGTTCCTCGAGATCGACGTCAACATCTTCGACGGGTTCCATATCGTGTCGTCGTTCGCTGGACGGCCCTTCTTCTTCGCCGCGCCTAAGGGCGAGCGCTCGATCATCGACGAGCTTGATGCCACCATCGACCGCATCAACCAAAGCAACCCCCAGCTCCAGGAAACCCTGTACAAGAAGCACTTCCTCCCCTCGGAGGACAACTACGATCTGACCAGCGCCGAACTCCGTTACGCGCGCAACTACAAAACGCTGCGCGTAGGCGTCCTCACCGACAGGCCGCCGCTGCAGTCGTTCGACCCGGAAACCGGCGAGTTTAAAGGGGTTACGAAGGGTATTCTGGAATATCTCTCGAAGCACACGGGGCTATCGTTCGAAATGGTGAGCATACCGCGCTATGACGATTTGGCCACTGCGCTGCGCGAGGAGAACATCGACATCGTTGCCGGCGTGAACGACGACGACAACACGGAAATCGACAAGATCGTAGCCATGACGGCTCCGTACATGACCACCTCCATACTGCTGGTATACAACAAGTTCGTAGACCCCGATCGCCTGGACGGCAAAAGCATCGCACTTTTATGGGACCAGGCTGAAACCGCCCCTGAAGGCGCGCCGGTGCAGCTGTACGACACTATCGAAGAATGCCTCGAAGCGGTGAACTCCGGCGAAGTCGACTACACCTACGGCACGTCGTACACCACGCCGTACTACCTCAACATCGACGAACTGAGCAACATCCTCTATTTGCCCACCTCGACGCAATCCATCGACATCTGCTTCGGCCTCGCGCAGCCGGTTGACCCCGATTTGCTGGTCATCTTAAACAAAGCGCTGCGCAGCCTCAACAGTGCCCAGCTGGACTCCATCATCTATGACAACTCGCTGATCGACCAGGACGAGCAGATCAACCTGTTCATCAAGGATCACCTGGGAGAATTCGCGCTGGCGTGCATATCGCTGCTGGTGCTCATCATCGTTCTGCTTGCGCTGTACCTGCGCTCCCGCATGCATGCGGCGCGCGCCGTACGCGAAGAGAATTTGCGCTTTCAAGAGCTGTACCGCCTGGCAAACGAGCAGTTCTTCGAGTATTCCATAAAATCGGACACCCTGCGCATTTCGAAGTCGAAATCGCTTCTTTCCAGCTCCTACGTTGACGATGCCACGAGCATGGACGACGGATCCTCCTACGTCTCGTACGAGAACGCACGCCAACTCATCAAGCACAGTGCGAACCCCGAGCTGCTGGATGCGTTCACCTCGCCGTCGAACGCCGTGACCGAGGTGCTGTGCCACGAGGAAGCGAATCCCGACAAGGATAGGAAGTGGATACGCATCACTTCCCATTTCGTGGAGGACGATGCGGGCAAACCCATCTCGGTAATCGGGAAAATCGCCAACATCGACGATGAAATGCGCGAGAAGATGGACTTGTCCGAACGCGCCCACCACGACGGCCTCACCGGATTGTTGAACTGGCAAACGTTCCAAGAAACGGCGGGGGAGCTGCTGTCAAACGGCACCGCCGGAGCCGTGCTGGTGGTGGACACCGACGACTTCAAGGGCGTGAACGATACGTACGGCCACCTTGCCGGCGATCGAGCGCTGCAACAGACGGCCGCGGCGCTGACGGCCGCGTTCAGGCCGCAAGACCTGATCGGACGCCTGGGCGGCGACGAGTTCGCCATCTGCGTGAACGGACGCATCGACGATGAGCGTTTGGCCAGCGCTTGCGCCGGCATCGTAAAACGCGGCGTGACGTTCACCGACCAGTACGGCACCGAACACGAAGTGACGCTCAGCATCGGCGGCGTAGAACTGCACGGTAAAATCGCCTCGTACCAGAGCGCCTATCGCCAAGCCGACAAAGCTCTCTACCGTGCGAAAGCCGGCGGCAAGAACCGCTTCGTCATCGGCAGCTACCAAGCGGAATAGATCGCCAGGATGACAGAAGATCCTGCGACTCTAAGCTTTTTCTACTTGGCTTTTTCAACGAGGCCGGCGGTGGTTGCGGCGCCGTTCGTGGTTTCCAAGTAGGTGACAGTCAGCACAGCATCGACGCTGTCCACGGTACCGTCGGCCAACATGTCGCCGATCACGGAGAAGTCGGTGATCTCGCAACGGTACGTACCGTTCTCCAGCTTGCGCACCACGTCCAGCGCAGCCGCGTAATCGGGCACCGTGAACGACACGGTCACCTCGCGGCGCACCAGCTTGTCCTCCACGGTGGGCTGCGCGAACGAGAGGTTGTACGTGGTCGCGCCTCCCATCAGCGCGTTCAGTTCGTTCAACTCGTTGCGGATGTTGTCGTACACGGCCACCACGGGCAGCGTGCCGTCTTCGCCCAACGCCTCCAGCTCGGCCTTCATGCGCGCGCGATCGGCCGCCAGCATCTCCTGCGCGTTGATGCTGATCTCGATGTCCGCCAGCCGGTCTTCATTGGCAGCTATCGTGTCGGCCACGTTCTTCACCACCAGGAAGTAGTAGCACGCCACCACCAGCAGCACCGCCAGCACCAGCATGAGCACCTTCTCGCTGGTGGAGAACGAGCGGTTCAACACGCTACGCCGCGCCATCGCCGGCTCCCTTCTCCTTCGAGCCGCCGTCGCCTTCGACGTCCAGCGGCCCCGCGAACACGATCTGGATCGTAGCCGACGTGGAGCTATCGTTCTCGCCCTGAGCCGTGGATACCGTCACATGCGCTACGCGCTGATCGCTTTCCAAACTTTCCACCAGGGCGGACACCTCGTTCAAATCGGCTCCCAAACAGGTAACCGTGGCCGTGTTCTTCTCCATGCGCAGCGACGACAGGTGACCCACGCCCATCACCTTCTGCTGCAGCAAGTTCAGAACCACATCGCGATCGACCAGGTTTTGCTCTTCTTCGGACAACCCCGGCACCACATAACGATCGTATTGCGCGTTCAGCTCTGCGTAGTCGGCGTTCTCGGCCGCCAGCACATCCAGGCGCGCCTGCGCTGCGGAAACCTCGTTGCTGCTTGCCGCGCTCGCCGCCAAGGGATCCACCACGGCGAACTTCGCGAATACGCCGATCAGCACCAGGGCGATGGTGAACAGACCCAGCTGCGCCAGCAGGTTGCCACGTTGCTGCTGGGTGTCTACCAAGTTGATGGACGTCTTGACGGGGTACGCCGGCGCCTTGCCGCGCTTCAGCGCGCTCAGCGACACCTCCTGCTTCAAATCCATGGCTACCGCCCCGCCTTCATGGTGGCGCCGATGGCAACCGGACAGCGAAGGGCCTCGCCCAACGGCGCGCTCATCGGCGGCAGCACGTCGACGATGGACGACACGCGCAAGTCGGCATGGGCAGCCACCGCCTCTACCAGCGGATCCAGAAGCAGCCCGCCACCGCAGCAGTACGCCACCTCGATGACAGCGTCGGGGTTGTTGAAGCCGTAGAAGTTCAGCGCGCGCCCGATTTCAACCGCGATGGACTGGTACACCGCGCGGGCGGCCTCGGAGCGCTGCGCGCCCTGGTAGTCGGTGCGCTTGTACTGGTCGGCAACGTGCTCGTCGACGCCGTATTCGTTCGCGATGGCACGATCGATGTCGATGCCGCCGATCTCTATGACGCGGGCCACGTCGTAGGCGCCGTCGAGGAAGAAATGCAGCTTGGTCATATGATGGGAGAAGTCTATCACGCAGCAGTTAGCCAGCGCGCGAGGATTGCCTCCCACGAGGTTCTGGTACGCCGCCTGTTCGGGCAGCGCCACCTTCAGCTTCAAGCCTGCGCGACGGAACATCTCGGTATAGTCGGCGATGGCCTGCTTAGGCGCCGCAACCGCCAGCAGATCCATGCCTTCGGGCTGGCCGTCGGCGTCGTTGCGCATGCCCAACATCGCATAATCGTACACGTAGCGGTCTTTGCCTTGCGATATGTAATCGCGGAACTCGTACGGCAGGTTCAGCCGCAGCTCTTTCTCGGTCATGGCGGGAAGCGACAGACGCCGGAACAGGCTGTCGGAGCCCGGAACCACGAACGCTACGTCCTTCGAAACACCGCCGATGCTTCTTACCACGCTTTTGATGAAGTCGGCCATCGCGTCGTGGCTGACGATGCGTCCGTCGGCCACCAGGCCCTCGGGCAGCATCTCGATGGCAACCTTGCTCACCGACTGGCCGTCGGAAACCGCCAGCTTGATGCTGCTGTCCCCGATATCGACACCCGTGTACGTTTTGCCCATGCGGCGCGTTTTCCTTTCAGCCCGCTGCATATCCTGTCAGAACAACCCCGCGTACCACGTGAGGATGGTCGGCCCCGCCAACAGCGTGAACGCCGTGGCCGCGGCAATGGCCGGCCCGAACGGAATCGCCCTTGTTCGGACGCTTTCCCCCTCGCCTTCGCCCTCGCCCGGCGAAGAAGGAACGGAAAGCCCCTGAGCAAACGCGAACGCCAACCCCATAAGGCACGCCATCAGCAGATTCAGCATAGAACCCGCCAACCCGAGGAACAACCCCACCATGAACAGCAGTTTGACGTCGCCGCCGCCGAGCGACCGGCGTTTCGTCACCTTGTCGAACGCCACGGACAATACCAGCACGCCGCCCGCGACGACCGCCGCGCCTACGATGCCGTCCAGCGCCACCGCGCCGCCCGGATGCACCCAACCCGAGAACAGGCTGCCCACCGAGAACGCGTCCACGCGCGGCGCGGGCATGAACCAGATAGACACCAGCCACAGCACGCAGCCCGCCACCACAAACCCGTTCGGAATGATGAACGTGTCCAGGTCCACCAACGCCACAGCCATGAGGATGCACACGAGCACCAGGTAGGCGGCCGTTTGCACCGACAATCCGTAGCGCGCGACGACGGCAGCGAACAACGCGGCCACGAGCGCTTCCACGATGACGTAGCGCGGGCTCACCCGCTGCCCGCAGTGGCGGCAGCGGCCGCGAAGCGCGAGCCACGATGCCACGGGAACGAGGTCCAATGCTCCCAGCACGTGGCCGCACGACGTGCAATGGCTGCGGCCGGCCAACACGCTCTCGCCGTTGGCCAGCCGCCATGCCAGGCAGTTCACGAAACTCCCCAGGCAAGCACCCAGCACGGCGGCGATCCCCAAAAGAAACGCCGCCTGCGCCGGATTGAAGATGCCAAGGGGAATGGTCATGCGTTAGCTAGCGGGATTCTCTTCGTTTCCTTTACCGGTCTCATCCGTAATCGTAATCGTCGGCTTGGTCTTATCGGTGGCATCGTCGATCGCCACCTTGTACACATACTTGGCATCGGTAGGAGCCGATGCCAACGGACCGGTCAGGTCGCCCTTGTCGTTAGCGCTATAAAACTTCTGATCGTACTTGGTCTTATCTAAGCCGTCGGCGAGGTAACCCGTCGTCACTTCAGCTTTCACCGAGCGCTCGTTCGCCTTCTTCACCGCGTCCTCGGCGCTGGTGAGCGAGCTGGAGAACAGCGGCACGGCGATGGCCACCAGCACGGCCACGATGGCCACGACGACCAGCAGCTCGGCCAGCGTGAAGCCGCCGCGCTCTTCGCGCATCTTCTTGATCATCTCTTTCATATCGGTTCCTTTCTCCTTATCCGAGCCATTCGGGCACCGGAAATATCCCCATACATTTTTCTGCATAAAGTAACGGCTGTGACACGAAACGGTGTCAGAACGGTTACATTGCAGCATACAATGAAAACATCGGCAAATACAACGCGATGACGATGAAACCCGCGAACAACGCCATCAAAACAAGCAGGGCGGGCTCCATGATGGAAATCGCCTTGTTGGTCACGCGCTGCGTCTCGTCGTCGTAGAACGCGCCCATGGTTTCCAGCGTCTCCTCCAGCTCGCCGGTGTGCTCGCCCACGGCGACCATCTCGACCAGCGTGCGCGGCAGGTACGTGCTGGCCTCCAGGCCCTCGCCCAGCGTGCGCCCTTCCTCCAAACCAGCCTCCAAGCGCCCCACCTCGCGCGACAACACATAGTTGCTCATCACGCGCGACGTGATGGCCACCGCCCGCGTGGCAGGAAGGCCGGCCGTCACCAGCATGGCCATCGTGTTCGCGAACTGAGCCGCGCCCGAGCACACGCCCACCGCGCCCAGCACCGGCAGCCTCAGCTTCAAGACGGCGAACGTCGTCTTGCCGCGCTCCGTGGTGCCGAACAGCTTCACGCCCACGACGATCAGCGCCAGCACCACCGCGATCAGCAGGAAGTTGTCGGTGACGAAGTTCGAAGCGTCGATCAAAAACTGGGTCATGGCCGGCGTATCCGCCCCCAGCGATGCGATCATGCCCGTCATCGAGGGGATCACCATCACCATCATGATGGCCAGCACCACCACGGCGATCACCGCCACGAAGATGGGGTAGGTCATGGCGCTTTGCACCTTGGCCGACACCTTCGCGCGCTTGTCGAAGTACCCGTGCAGGCGTTGGAAGCTCTCGGGCAGATGCCCGCTCTCCTCGCCGGCGCGCACCGTCTCGATGAACACGCGCGGCAGGTTCTCGCCCTTGCTTTGGAAACTCTCGGCCAGGCTGTGGCCCGACGCCACGTCGGCGGCCACGTCGGCCAGCACGCGTTTCAGATACTTGTCGGTCACCTGGTCGGCCACCAGCGACGTGGCGCGCGCGGCGGGCACGCCCGCGTTCAGGATGGTGGCGAACTGGGCGCACATGACGGCAAGGTTCTTCTGCTTGGCCTTCGGCTTCGTGATGTCCATGGACAGTAGGTTTTTGCCCTCGCGCACGGGGACCACGCTTTGGACGACGCGGCACTGCTCGCGCGCGCGTTCCATGGCCTCGATCTCGTCGAACGCCTCGACCACGCCGTCGATCTGCTGGCCGGCGGCCGTTATCCCGGTGTAAGTGAAGGTTGGCATCAGCGAACGCTCTTTCTCACGTAGTCGACGTCGTGCGCGGCGTCGATAGCGGTTTGGGACGTGATGTCGCGGTTGCGGGCCAGGGCGATCAGCGCGTTGTCCATGGTCACGCTGCCCGCCGAGGCCGACGTGGCCAGCGAGCCGGCTATCTGCGGCGTCTTGCCCTCGCGGATGAGGTTGCGGATGGCGGGCGTCACCATCATCAGCTCGCACGCCAGCGCACGTCCCGTGCCGTCGCGGCGCGGCAGCAGCTGCTGCGACAGCACGGCCACCAGCGTGGTTGACAGCTGCATGCGCACCTGGCGCTGCAAGCCCTCGGGGAACACGTCCACCATGCGGTCGATGGAGTCGGCGGCGCTCTTCGTGTGCAGCGTGGCCAGCACGAAGTGGCCCGTCTCGGCGGCGGTCAGCGCCGTTTGGATGGTGTCGAGGTCGCGCATCTCGCCGATAAGGACGACGTCGGGGTCTTCGCGCAGCACGGCGCGCAAGGCGTTGCTGTAGCTTTCGGTGTCTTGGCCGATCTCGCGCTGCGAGATGACGGACTGGTCGGGCGTGTACACGTACTCGATGGGGTCTTCCATGGTGATGATGTTCTCGGCGCGCGTGTGGTTGATGCTGTCGATGAGCGCCGCCAGCGTGGTTGACTTGCCGCTGCCGGTTTCGCCCGTCACCACCACGATGCCGCGCTGGATGCGCGGGAAGTCCATGACCGCAGGCGGCAAACCCAACGTCTCCAACGCGGGGATGCGGTCGGACAGCAGGCGCAAAGCCGCGCTCGCGTGGCCCTGCTGGCGGAACAGGTTGATGCGCACGCGCACGCCCCCGATGGTCTCGGCGCGATCCAGCTCGCCGATGCGCTGGATGCGGTCGAAATCGTCTCCGGCCAAACGGCGGGCCAGCTGCTCGCAATCGTCGTGCGACAACGGTGCGTCGCCGTCCACGCCCGCGTTCTCAAGGCGCCCGGCCAGGCGGAACTTCACGGGCAGACCGCACACCAGGTGCACGTCGGAAGCGCCTGCCTGGCGCGCCATGTCTATGATGTGCTCAACGTTCATGCGTGGTCCTTCTCTTTCAGTTTGCTGCTATCGCCGCACTTTTGGCATCCGCCTTCCTCTTCCTTACTCCAGCGCGGTGATGGTTTTGCGGGCTTCCTCGACGGTGGTCGCGCCAGTCAGCACCAGCTCGCGGCAGCTGTCCTCCATCGTCTTGAACGAGCCCGTGCGCTCGATGGCGTCCTTCAGCTCCTCGCGCGTGGCGCCGCCCGTGATGCGGCTGCGCAGCGCGCGGTCGATCACCAGGATTTCGAACACGCCCGTGCGCCCGCGATACCCCGTGCCGAAGCACATGGGACAGCCCGATCCGCGGTAGAACCTCACGCCGGGGTCGTAGGGCAGGCCGACGGCCTCGAATTCCTCGGGGTCGGGACGGTACTCCTCGCGGCAATGGGGGCACACCTTGCGCACGAGGCGCTGCGAGATGACGCCGCGCACGCCGCTGGCGATGAGGTACGGCTCCACGCCGATGTCGATGAGACGGTCGATGGTGGACGCCGCGTCGTAGGTGTGCACGGTGGACAGCACCAGGTGGCCGGTGATGGCGGCGCGCATGGCGATCTCGGCCGTCTCGCCGTCGCGAATCTCGCCCACCGCCACGATGTCGGGGTCCTGGCGCAGGATGGCGCGCAGGCCGCTGGCGAAGGTCATGCCCGTCTTCTCGTTGATCTGCACCTGGTTCACGCCGTCGATGTTGTACTCCACGGGGTCTTCCAGCGTGACGAGGTTCACCGAATCGGTGTTCAGCTGGCGGATCATCGTGTACATGGTGGAGCTTTTGCCCGAGCCGGTGGGGCCCACGATCAGCACCATGCCGTTGTTCGAGCCGATGAGCCGCTGGTACTTCTCCAGGTTGTCGCCCTCCAGGCCGATGCCCGCAGGGTCGAACAGCGCCTCGCTCTTGTCCAGCAGGCGGATGACCACCGTCTCGCCGTGGATGGTGGGCAGCGTGTTGATGCGCAGGTCGATGTCCTGCTTCTTCAAGCGGATGTTTGCGCGGCCGTCCTGAGGCACGCGGCGCTCCGAGGTGTTCATACCGCCCATGATCTTCAAACGCGAGATGACCGAAGCCTGCAGCTCCTTCGGCACCGTGAGTATCGTGCGCAGCACGCCGTCGATGCGCATGCGCACATGCAGGTCGATCTCGCGCGGCTCCAGGTGGATATCGCTGGCGCGCTCGGTGGCGGCTCGCTCGATGATGCTGTTCACAAGACGCACCGTGGGAGCCGATTGCGCGTCGGCGTCGTCGCCCAGCGTGGAGGTTTGGAACGATCCGGTCGAGGCGTCGTCAGCGCCTGTCGTGCGGGCGTCGCGCTTCATCTCCTCGATGGCGCGGGCGGCACCCTCGTTGCCGTACAGCGTCATGATGGCGCGCATCAGCGAATCATGCGTGGTCACCATAGGGATGACGCGCTTCCGAGTGGCGTTCTTCACCGCTTCGATGGCCATGAAGTTCAGTGGATCGCTCATGGCCAGGCACACCTCGTCGGGCGAAGTGCGCACGGGCACCACGTTGTACTGGCGTGCGACGTTCTTGCTGATCACGCGGCTTAGCTCGGGGTCGAGGTCGATCGCCGAAAGGTCGACGAACTCCACGCCCAGCTGCATCTGCAGCGCCTCGATGAGGCCCGCCTCCGTGATGACGCCTTCGGCGATAAGCTCGTCGCCCAGGCGGCGTTTCGTCTCTTTCTGCTGTTTGAGCGCGTGTCCCAGCTGGTCCTCGGTGATGAGGCCCGCGTCTATCAGCACGTCTCCCAACCGTTTGTACGCCATTTACGATCCTATCCTCTTCACGGTCATGGCGGCTTCGGCCGCCACGTCCTCACCTGATGCGATGGTGATGCGGAAACTCCAGGTCTCGTTGTCCGCGTTGTATGAAAGCTCTGCCAGCTTGGGCGCGAGGCCGTCGCGTGCCGGCACGATTTGCGACTGCTCTCCAGCCGCGTTTAGCCAGATGCCGTCTTCGCCAGTCTCGCTCGATTGCAGCACCGACGTCTCGTGACGCGTGGGGCTGGTGAAGTACAGCGGGTTATCGGGCGCCTGCGTTCCCTCGCCCTCCACGTCGCGCGCGTACGTCAGCTCGTCGCTCACTACCTCCACCGCCTGTTGCAGCAGCGCGTCGGCCTGCGCCTGCCGGGTGATGGAGGCGTACGAGTTCATGGCCACCTGCAGCCCGACGCCCACCGCAACGCAAAGAAGCCCGATGAACACTATGCTGGTCAGCTGCTCCGCGATCATGAACCCCCGCGTGTCGCGCAGGCGGGATCGAAGCGACGCTTTGTCGAGAAGGGGTGTCATGCTACCAACCCTCCTCGTAGTATGCATAGCCGCCCGACTGGTATACGCTCACTTTGATGGGAACTGCGGTCGAAGAGTCCGGGAGCGTTACAGACACGACAGGCCCGTAGGAAGACGAATCGTATAAAGAATTCTCCGAGGCATACGAGGCGTTCAGCACCTGCTGGCTTCGGGCCGAGGCAGATGCCGACACCGTCACCATCGTGGCGAGCATTGTGGCGCCCAACGCCGCAATGAACACTGCCGCCAGCACCTCCACCATCGTGTCGCCGTGGCAATCTTGCAGTTTCTCACGCAGCACGCGCGTCGTTTTGCCGATCATCACGCCGCCTCCGTCTTCTTCACGACGGTGTTGTCGCCGTACTCGATCACCGTCACGCGGCCTTGGTTATCGAACGTGGGCGTGCATTGGACGGAGATGGTGGTGTTGTAGGGGGAATCCGCCGCGAAAGCGGAATCGAGCGACAACTCCACGGTGATGTTGAGGTCGGGATCCACCGTGATACAGCCGTACACCGGGGCGAGACCCCCCGCTTCGCTTGGAGGGTCGATGAGCAACCGATTGGATGCGGAGCCGCCCAGCACGTAATCCTTCCCCTCCGCGCGGGCGGCGAGGATGTCCTTCGTGCGCTGTTCGGTCCAGAAATTCTGGCCGATCATCGAACGCAAGCTATTCGTATCGACACTCGCCTCACCTGCGGTATCGTAGGCGATTTTAACGACTACCGATTTCTCCTCCCAGACAGCATCCTCGCCGCCCAGCTGCTGGGCCATCAGCTTCGCCGCCGACTGCATCGCGTACTCTTTCTGCTGCAAGTCCACATGCGTCTGCGCTGCCTTGGCCTGCACCGAGGCAGCCGTCATCACCACCGACCCGACGATGCCGCAAATAAGGAAGAACACCAGCGCAATGACAATAGAAGCCCCGGAAGTGTCACGAAGGATCCTCACGCGCTTCATAGGGAACCACCAACTTCCGCCTCGATGGGAACCCATGCGCTGCCACCCAAAGAGTACTGAACAGGCTGCGTGACCGTGTTGTAGTGCGCCGAACACGCACCGCTTTGACCGCCGATCACCGAACCGGCGGAAAGCCGGGTAAGCACCTGCTGGTTCTCCGGAAACGAGAACGACACCGTTTTCACCGTGCAGTAACTCTCGTCGAGAGACCACCCGGCACTACCGACAACGCCGCCCAAGCAAACGACCGAGGAGGGCTTCACTTTGTTTTCAATGTTGAAGACGACGTCGGTCACCGAACATGATGATAGGTTCACCTGGCTTGTTCGAGCAACGATCAAACCCGCCGACAATCCATCGACCGTCCCGGTATCCCTCCAAGAGACTCGGACATCGACATCGAAAACCTTGCACTTTTCGATGTCGCACTCTTCCGCATACCCTATGAGCGGTGACACCGCATGGGTTCCGTAGGAAAGCCTGTCCACGACAGCAGTCGCGTTCTCGCTAGCACCCTCAAGCGTACAGTTCACAATCTTGGACTTCGCAGCATTGCCCACCAGAAAACCGAAGTTCGAGTTCGAGTTCGTACCGACGGCAGCATACGAATTGCCGTCAACGACAAGCCTCACGTTCTTTATAACCGCAGACGAAGTTCCATCACTGAGAACCCAAGGGAAGAGACCCTGCCCCTGCCCAACACCCTCGTACTCTTTCGCTGAGTTCAGCACGGAAAAGCCGCTAGTATCGCCAAGGCTGGCATACGTCGCTCGTCCGAAATTGAAGATACGGTAGCTTCCGCCATCGTAAGCCCCTGTGAATATGTTGTTGAACTTGTACCCGTCAACGATGTTCTTCATATCGAGATCATGTTCTTGAATAAAGGCATCTCCCATGTACGCATACTGTACGCCGTTGACATTGTTAAACCATTTCAATGAACCAGGAAACTGCATAGCATGGCGCACGCTCCAGGGCGAAGCATCTTCTCCCCAGGTTTTCGCAACATCGCCATCAAGCGTCACGGCGCGGGCGAAATTGAAGTTGACCTGGTAGGTTGCGGTCAACTCGTTCGGCTGGGACTTGTTCACGAACACTTCCACCGGTGTAGATTGATTCTTCAGCGCAACATCTCCCGACGCAACGATGCGATATGCAGAATACGTCGTCCCAGACAAAGAAACCGTTATAGCTTCTTCATCCTTGATTTTGTACTGGCTACCTTTGCCTTGTGTGATGGCTGACTTCTCAGTGCCCTCCCCAACGAGGATGAAGTACCCCCAGTCGTCGATGGCGTTGTCTGTGCGAAGCTCATTAACGAACGAGCCTTCGTCGGTTCCGTAATAACCGTACCAGCTGGTCGCAGCACCGTTGGCATCAAGCTCGATATACGCCAAACCGAGGCTCACCTTCGGTTTGCGTATCTCATCGAACTTGGCCACGAACGTCGTTCCCTTGAATGCCAGCTGGCCGTCGTACTTTCCGACCGTATCGCCCGGCACGCAGACGATCGACCCCGATCCGGCATCGCGAACATCAACCGTTTCCCAACCCACGAAACGATAGGTGAACTCGTCTGTCTCGGGTTTCGCAGGAGGGTCGACCTCACCCAGAACAACTTCCGACTCGATCGACGAATACGGAACATGCTGAACCGCATAATCGGGTTTTCCAACACCTTGCTCGGTGTAGTAGAGCAGTGCCCGGTAGAAGCGGTAGTCTTCTTGGGTGGTTATCTTGAAGTCGTACGTACTTCCTTGGCGGCACGAGAACTCCAACCCGTTGTAGTTCTTCAGAAGGGCGGACGGCATAACGGCAAGATCGTTGATAGAGGGACCGCGGTACAGCCAAAGCGAGACGTTGGTCAAGCGCGTGCTGAGCACGCCGCTTAGGTACCCGCTGCCGTTGCCGTTATCGTAAGATCTGATGTTCGCGAAACCAACCCCGGGGGCAATGGAGTAGTACACCCGCACCGGCACGGTGCCGGCGGCGCTCAGGTATTCGTTACCTTGGGAAAACCCGGCGACCGTGGTTTTGGACACCGCCCATGACACGTCGGACGACGAGGCGCCGAACTCGCCTTCGAACGCGGCGCGTGCCGTGATCGACGGGGTATCCGCGGTGCGCGAGCCGGTCTCCTGGGCGCTGCCGCTCAGATAGGCAGCCTTCAACGGATTCTCAACCGAAGCCGGTTCAGGAACCGCCAGCTTGTTGAAGTACGCCTGGACTTCGGATGCCTTCGGAGCCGTGCGCACGTACACCGTTGCATTGCCGTCCTCGTCGGCCAAGCCGTGGTTCTTATGGTTCTCGGCCTCGGCGTAGAACTTCCGCACATCGAGGCGCAGGGATATGACGTTGTTCGCATCGGTATCGGTTCCGGCAAGGGTACCCGAAGCATCGCCCGTTTCATTCGTTCCGTACCAGGTGAAGCAGTCGTTCAGAAAACGGTAGTCGTAGTTGACCCCCTTCTGGTTGAACACGCCCCATTCCCACTTGCCATCGTTCAAGTAGCCCACGCGCATGCATTCACCGGTGTCGGCTCGCTTGATCCACAGCTCCCAAATCTGGTACGCATGATTGTTGTACGCGCCCACAGTTCCCTCGAGCCGGTACGTGGCGTCGTCGCGCACGGACGACGACGCCACCCAACCGCCCGCGTACGACTGATAGCCGGCCTGCTCGTTCTCGCCCTTCAGCTGCGCGTTCACGGGGGAAGTACGGAAGTGGTTCTCCTTGTCCTCGAAGAAGGGAGTGACCGTCAGCCCGTCCTTCACCACGCCGTCGCCGTTGCCGGAGCCCGCCCCAATGGAAGGATGCGCGCTGTCCGCGACCGCCGACCGCACCTGCGGCTCGATGTAAGCTTCGTTCTTCTCGCCGGCCACGACGGCGGAGTACGGGTTGGTTATCAGCATCGTCAGCTTGCCCGCAGGGCTCGGCCACTCCACATGGGCGGCAGCCGTGCCCGGCACGCAGCTGCGCGAGGCGTCCTTCGTCTCCACCGACACGGTCAGGGCGTCGCCCGCCACACACGCGTCGAACACCTGCTTGAGCTTCGCTTTCTGCGAGTCATCCGCCGTCGGCTTGCCGTCATTCCCCTTCGCCACCAGCTGCGAAAGTGCGTTGAGGTCGATGGCCCACACATTGCCCTTCACGTTCGCGTTGTCGCGCGTCTGCTGCTTGATGGCTGCGGCGAAGTTGGTGAAGCCAACCGACTCCGAACCGTCATCGGCCGTGGACAACGACACCATGGTCGTTCCGTTGCTCAAGCCGGAGATCGAGAACGCCACGTTCTTGCCGGTGTTCTCGATAGCCACCGTGGAGGTGGTGGAGCCCGCGCTTCCGTCCGCGGCAATGTTGGGGTCCTGCACCATCAGACAGCCCGTTGCTTCGTCCACCCAGATCACCGGATTCGCGAGCGCTTTCTCGGGCGTGGCGCCGGCAGGGGTGCCGCCATAGTAGCCGATCATGGGGTCGTGGCCCATGCGCGCCGCCTGATCGGTGGAGGCGTCCTCGGTTTCGTAATACGTCTTCGCGGCGTTCGTGGAGGCAGGGGTCGATCCGAAGAAGCCGGACCTTCCGTCGGCGTAGAACACGCCGGTCACCTGCGCCGTGTCGGCATCGAACTCGATGATATAGTCGGCGTCGCGCACAGCCTCCTCCACGGCGAGCGCCGGGACGATACCCTGCTCGCGGGCGGTGTCCGCCGTCATGTAACGTTTGGAAGACTCCGCAGCAGAAGCGGAGGGAGGAGCAACCTCGTCGGACCCGAGTGTTTCACGTGAAACATGTTCCGTTTCGCCCTGTGAGCGGGACGAGCCCTCGAATGTTTCACGTGAAACATCCGCCGAGCGCGCGGCGGGGAAGCAGGCGCGATACGAATCGCCGTCCTTCACGGCATCCACCCACGTGCCCGATACTTTCTTGGCCGTCATCTGGGCTTGGGCGGCGTTCGCGATGGATTGGGCGGCGTTGTTCAGCTCCAACATGCGCATGTTGTTCTGCGCCGACACGATGGAAGGAAAGGCGATAGCAGCAAGAATGAGTACGATGGCAACGCTCATCAGAAGTTCGGCGAGCGTAAAGCCCTCCGTATGCCGTCCCCTCTTGGCCATGTCTATGCCGTTTCCTCCTCCTATCAGGCAATAGAACGTCCCTCGTTGTGGTTTTGTATCATAGCACGTACATTGCCGAGGAATGCCGAAACGCGCGCCCGCCAATGAAAACGTCTACGTTGGATACTCCGCAGAACACGGAAACAAGCGCGTTCCACGTGAAACAGTCGGACACCCGAACCTGCAGTCGAGCCGGAACACGTTGCCGGACGCGGCTCGGCACACACGAAAAACGCCCGCGGCAGATGCGCGGGCGTTTCGGTGTTCGAGCGGATGCGGACAGACGGTTATTTGCCGTCGCCGAAGATAAGCTCGCGTTCCTCACCCACCAGGGCGGCGCGCGCCTGATCGCGCAGGTTGTTCACGCCGATGAAGAACTGGCGCATCATCACCACCATGAGGTAGCGGCCCTTCGGCGTAAGCGTCAGCTCGTCGGCGTTGTCGCGGTCGAACGCGCCCGAGGCCTTCATGAACGCCATCTCCACCGGCAGACCGCGCTCCACAGACACGCCGAAGTCCTTCTTGAACTGGCGCTTGTCCAGGCGCAATCCGAACAGCTGCATCATGAAGCGGTAGCGCATCTGGTCGTGCTTGCTGAACGTGGCCTTGCCCATCAACGACATGCGGTCGTGCTCGATGGCGTCGTTGTAGTCGTTCACCGAGAACGTGTTCACGTACAGGTTGTTGCCCAAATACGTGATGCCGCCGCTGCCGATGGCGGGGTATTCCTCGTAATCCACCACGTACTCGTCGATCATCGCGTCCTCGCCCGCCGCGCCCGTGCCGCGCTTGTTGAACGTCCAGGCGCTGCCGTGCTCGAACAGCGGGTTCTCGCCGCCGGCCAGCACTTCGGAGATGATCTCGTAGAAGCGCTGCTCGCGCGCGTAATCAACCTTGCCCACGGTGCGCGCCAGCGAGCGCGCCACGCTGGGGCTGGCCATCAGCGGGTAGAACGTGGTCTGGCTCGTGCCGCTTTCCACCACGCGCTCGATGTCGCTGAACAGCACGTCCTCGGTCTGCGCCGGGAAGTTGAAGATCATGTCCACGTTGAGCGACGTGAAGTAGGGGCTGGCCTCGCCGATGCGCTCGAGGATCTCCTCGCCGCTGCCGTACTTGTCGTAGCGATCCATCTGCTTCAGCAGGTCGTTGTCGAAGCTCTGCACGCCAACGCTCAAACGCTGCACGCGACCCTGCAGCTTGTCCAGGTAGCTGGGAATCAGGTGGTTCGGGTTCGTCTCGCTGGACACCTCGCCGATGCTGAACGTCTCGCGCGCCAGATCGATGGTGTCGCACAGCTCGTCGATCATGATGGTGGGCGTGCCGCCGCCCACGTACAGACTTTCGAAGTCGTAGCCGAGGTCCTTCAACATGAGCATTTCCTTGCGCATGTTGGCGAAGTAGGGCCGCGCGCGATCCTCCGCGAACGGGAAGCGGTTGAACGAGCAATAGGGGCACAGCCGCTCGCAGAACGGCACGTGCATGTACAGCATGTACTTCTGGCCGGGCTTCGGCCCGGGCACGCGTCGCTCTTGCGTCGGTTCGAGGCGCAGGTAATTCTTCGTGCATTCGCGAACAACGGACGTGAGCAAGCGTTCTGAAAGCATTTAGTTCTCCCAAGCGGCACGACCGGCCGCAGCGCGTTTGCCGATGTCGCTGCGGTACTGCTTGCCTTCGAAGTTGATAAGATCGCACGCTTCGTACGCCTTCTCGCGCGCGTCGTCGAACGAGTCGCCCAGCGCCACCACGTTCAGCACGCGGCCGCCCGCAGTGACCAGCTCGTCGTCGAAATTCTTGGCGGTGCCGGCATGGAACACCGTGACGCCCTCGATCTGCTCGGCCTCGTCGATTCCGAGGATGACCTTGCCCTTCTCGTACGATCCGGGATAGCCTTCGCTGGCCAGCACCACGCACACGGCCCACTGCTCGGACCAGCGCAGGTCGATGTCGTCGGGGCGTCCTTCGGCCACGGCCAGCATGATATCCGCCAGGTCGGACTCGAGACGCGGCAGTACCACCTGCGTCTCAGGGTCGCCGAAGCGAGCGTTGAACTCGATGATCTTCGGACCTTCGGGCGTCAGCATGAAGCCGCCGTACAGCACGCCGCGGTAATCGTTGTCGAACTCGCGCGCGGTGGCAACCGCTGCGCGCTCCATGATGTCGTGCATGGCCGCCAGCTCGTCCGGCGTCACGATGGGCACCGGCGAGTACGCGCCCATGCCGCCCGTGTTCGGACCGCGATCGCCGTCGAACGCGCGCTTGTGGTCCTGGGCGGTGGCCATACAGTGCGCCTTGCCGTCGCTGACGAACGCCAGCATTGAGCACTCGGGGCCGGTCAGGCACTCCTCGATGAGCACGGTTTTGCCCGAGTCGCCGAATGCGCCGTCGAAGCAGGAGCGCACGGCGTCTTCCGCGTCCTCAAGTTCGTCGGCTACCACGACGCCCTTGCCAGCGGCCAGGCCGTCGGCCTTCACCACGATGGGCGCGCCCAGCTCGCGCACGTAGGCAAGCGCAGGCTCGAGGTCGGTGAAGCTGGCGTAGCGAGCGGTGGGGATGTCGTTGGCGTCCATGAATTTCTTGCTGAACGTCTTGCTGCCTTCCAGCTGGGCACCCTGGGCGTCCGGTCCGAACGTGGGAACCCCCGCGGCGCGCAGCACGTCGGCAACACCCGCAACCAACGGAGCCTCGGGTCCGATGACCACGAAGTCGATGGCGTTCTCGCGAACGAACGCCAGCACGGCCTGGCCGTCCTCGGGGTTCAGGTCGGGTACGTTTTGGGCGATGCCGTCCGTGCCGCCGTTGCCCGGCGCCACGTACAGGCTGTCGGTACGCGGGGATTTCGCCAGCGCCCACGCGATGGCATGTTCGCGACCGCCGCCACCCAATACCAAGATGTTCATGTCAGGTCCTTTCAAACCCTCAAACTATTTACGTCGCGCAAAAGCGCTTCAGTGCTGCTGGTGTTGCCACTGTTTCACGTGAAACATTTGTTCCCATGTCGCACGTCATTGCGACGAAGTGTTTCACGTGAAACGTTTCGTCGCTTTGCAGGTCGAACCCATACGTCAGCGAGAAGCGCCGAGGTGCCCGAGATCGCGGGGATGGCGAGGACGAAGCGCGCCCCGAAGGAAGTCCCCGTAGGGGATACTTCGGTACGCGAGCCGCCGGCATCGCCGCGAGATCGGGTGCATCGGCGCTTCGCAGCGTCGAGTCGTTCCGCCGTTCGACAGAACGGCGGAACATTACCGATCCCAGCCTCGCATGATGGTCTGGTCGCGATCGGGGCCGACAGCGATGATGCTGACCGGCACGCCGGTGATCTTCTCCAGGTACTCCACGTAACGCTGGGCGTTCTCGGGAAGCTCCTCGAACGTGCGGCACTCGGTGATGTCAACGCCCTTCCAACCGGGAAGCTCCTCGTACACGGGCTTCGCGTGGAACAGCACGCTCTGCTGCATGGGGAAGTAATCGTACACCTTGCCTTCGCACTCGTAGGCCGTGCACACCTTGATGGTGTCGAAGGCCGACAGCACGTCGAGCTTCGTCAGCGCCACGTCGGTGAGGCCGTTGACCTCGGCCGCGTAGCGCGCGATGACCGCGTCGAACCAGCCGCAGCGGCGCTTGCGCCCCGTGGTCACGCCGAACTCGTGGCCCACCTTGCACAGCAGCTCGCCGACCTCGGCCTCCTCGCCTTCGCCGCCGTCCTCGGGGAAGCGCTGCTCCGTGGGGAAGGGGCCTTCGCCCACGCGCGTGACGTAGGCCTTCTGGATGCCCAGCACGCGGTCGATGACCGTGGGGCCCACGCCCGTGCCCGTGGCGGCGCCGCCGGCGCAGCACGACGAGGACGTGACGTAGGGGTACGTGCCGTGGTCGATGTCGAGCAGCGTGCCCTGCGCGCCCTCGAACAGGATGGACTTGCCGGCGCGCACGGCCTCGTTCAGCAGCTGGGCCGTCTCGGCCATGTACGGCTTGAGGATGCGCGCATAGGGCAGGTACTCCTCGCAGATTTCCTCCACCGTGTAGGTGTGCAGGCCGTAGATCTTCTCGAGGATGGGGTTCTTCTGCGAAAGCACCGCTTCCAACTTGAGGCGGAAGATCTTCTCGTCCAGCAGGTCCTGGATGCGAATGCCCTTGCGGGCCACTTTGTCCTGGTAGCAGGGGCCGATGCCGCGCTTCGTGGTGCCGATCTTGTTCTCGCCCAGGCGCTTCTCGTCGGCGCCGTCGAAATCCTTGTGGTACGGCATGATCACATGCGCGTCGCACGAGATCTTGAGGTTCTTGCAGGAGATGCCTTCGGCTTCCAGCATGGCCATCTCCTTGATGAGCACGCCGGGATCAACGACCACGCCGTTGCCGATGACCGGAACCGCATGCTCGTACATGACGCCGGAGGGCATGAGGTGCAGCGCGAGCTTCTTGTCGCCGTGGATGACCGTGTGACCCGCGTTGTTGCCGCCCTGGTAGCGAACCACGTAATCGTACTCGCGTGCGATCAGGTCGGTGACTTTGCCCTTGCCTTCGTCGCCCCACTGGGCGCCAATCAGAACCGTGCTCGGCATGTCTGTTTTTCCTTTCGGTGTTCGAACCACAGAATTACAGTATATCAATCTGGAAGGCAAATGGAGTTTGCACATGTTCTTTTCGAGGTCTCCACATGAGTTCCGGAGGGTTCGATCGCCGGACGGCGGGGAGGGCGCCGACGCCAAAGACGCACAACGGCAACGGGTGAGGCGTTCACGCAGAGGGCCCACCGATCGCGGCAGGCGGAGGAAGGGGTCGGGCAACGCGGTCGCAAGCGGTCGGAAAACCGGTATCGGCACGGCTCGCCCAGGGCATCGCATGCTGCGCCCATCGCAGAAAGAGCCTGCGCGGCATCCGGGATTTTTCACATGAAACATCCCACATCGCAACCTCGAATGTCCCACGAAGAGCATCTCGTGTCGCGCCCGGATTGTGTCACGGGAAACAATCCGCGTCGGGCCTCGAATGTTTCACGTGAAACAATTCGAGCCGATAGAAGGCTCGGCGCGCGGGAAGAGCCGCCCCATCAGTCAGAACAGCACCTTCACCAGGATCAGGATAAGCGGCACGGTGAGCAGGAACAGGAACATGCTTTGCGTCGTGGCCCGGGCGGCGAACTTCGGGTTCGCGCCGTATTGCTGGGACAGAATGACGTTGAGCGTGCCGCACGGCATAGCAAGCAGGAAGACGCTGACCGAAGCCACCAGCGGGTCGATCCCGGGCACGAACGAGAGGACGACCGCAGCCAGAGCGGGCAAGGCCAGGAGGCGCATAAAGGAAACGATGTAAGCCCATTTGTCTCTCACCACATCCGACAGCTTCATGCGCGACATTTCGTAGCCGATTATGAACATGGCCAGCGGCGTCATCATAGAACCGGCCATATTGAACGCGTCCGTGATGGGGGTCGGGAACCTGAACGGAAGCGCGTACAGCACGAGCGCGACGACGGTGCAGATCAGACAAGGGTTCAGCAGAATGCCCTTGATATCGGGCTTCGCCTTGTCCTGCAAAACCGCGATGCCGAAGCTGAAAAGGGTGATGTTGAACACGATGTTCGCCGCGATGGCGTACAACATGCCGGCCGAGCCGAAAAACTGCATGGCCAACGGAATGCCGATGAACCCGTCGTTGCCGTATGCGCACAAAAGCACGAAGATGCGGTTGCCGCCGTCGGGGATGGGAATGCGCTTCCGGACAAGCCCCAGGCCGCCGACAACCACCACGTAGAAGACCAACGACACCGCCATGGTGACCACGAACCCCTGCAGCACCGATCCATCGAAAGCAACCTGGGATGACGACAGGATGACCAACGGCAACACGGCCTTCAAGAGCAGGGTCGACAAGCCGTTCTTCATCGAGTCCGTGATGATGTCGCGCTTGGAGAACAAGAAGCCGAACGCCAATAGGATCAGAATCTGAAGGAAAATCTCCACCATTTCGACCGTCATCGAAATCACCTTCCATCGCGCCGTCGATTCGCGCGTGCGCCGCCCGCGACGCCGCGCTGCGAACCGCACGGTCTTCGCGCGGCTCGCATCCCGTCGTCCGAACGCCTAGCCCGGCGGCAGATCGCCGGTCCAATACGTCGTTTGCGCATCGCCTGCACCAAGGTCCACGCGGATAACGATCTCCCGATCGCCCGCTTCGCGCAGCAGCCGTTGCTCGTCGAAGGGGCACAGCGCTCCGCGTCTCAGCACAGGAACGCCCATGACATCCACCGACACGCGCTCTCTCATGAACAGCGCGTCGGCGTACCCGATCGAAGAGACGATATGCGACCAGTTCGCATGACGTCCGGCAACGGTGGACCGAACCACCAGCGAATGGGCGACCGAGCGCGCCACCCGGTCGGCGTCGGCCTCGTCGAAGGCTCCGACGACATGCACGGTGATCAGGCACGATACACATTGCTCGTCAGACGCTATGCAACGCGCGAGGCGGCCGCTCACCTCTTTCAAGGCCTCGGAGAACTCGCGAAACGCCTGGGTGCCCTCGCGAATGGGCTTTCCCGGCTTCGCGCCATAGCCGCTAGCGAGCAGGAAGCAGCTATCGTTCGTGGACGAGCCGGCATCGACGATCACCTTGTTGAAGCTTGCGGAAGCCGACTCCTCAAGCGCCCGGTACGCCAGTGCAGGAGAAAGCGGCGCGTCGGTGGTCAGCACCAACAGCATCTCGGGGCCTTTCGCCATGCCGCCTACGGTGAACGTACAGCCCCGGTACGCCGCATCGGTGCTGCGGTACGAAACGGCAGCTTCCTTCGGGTGCGCGCCGGAGGTCAGGATGGCGCGCGCCGCATCGTGGCCGCCGTCGCGCGACGCCCGCCTGCACGCAAGAGGAACACCGCGCTCGAACGGCTCGACGGGAAGGTGCGAACCCATGATTCCCGTGGAAGCCACCAGCACCTCGTCCTCCCGGCAGCCCAGCTCGTCCGACGCCAACCTCGCCGAGCGCCGCGCCACCTCGAGGCCGTTCTCGCCGGTCAGCGCGTTGGCGTTGCCCGAGTTGATCAGCACGGCGCGCACGAAGCCGAACGAGACGCGGCGAAGATGGTCCCGCGACACGTCCACGGGCGCGGCGCTGAACGCGTTGTGCGTGAACAGCGCCGCGCAGGGGCAGGGTACGTCAGCCGACACCAGCGCGCAGTCGAGGCGGCCGCCACCCTCGTAGAAGCCCGCATGCACGCCCGAAGCCGTGAAGCCGAGGGCGGAAGTCACGCCTCCTTCGTCGATCGTCGCAAGGCTCGGCATCTCATGATGCCGCACCGCCCTCGGCCGTCCCATCTTCTCCGCTCCTTCCGTACCCTCGAACAGATTGCGCTACGCGCGCTCGAACACCACGTTGCCGTTCAACACGGTCAACTGCACCTGCGTCTCATGGATCAGTTTCGGATCGATAGCGAAGATGTCGCGATCGAGCACGATAAAGTCGGCCAGCTTGCCCACCTCAAGCGTGCCCTTGCGATGCTCCTCGCTGCACCAGTAGGCGGCGTTCTTCGTCACCATCTCCACCGCCTGGTACACAGAGATCGCCTGATCAGCACCGAGAGTCACGTCATCGCGGCCGACGGCCTGACGAGTGACCGCGCATTCGACGCCGTAGAAGGGATTCACTGTGCACACCGGCGCATCGGTTCCGCCAGCCACGATGAGTCCGGCATCCATCATGTCCTTGATCTGGAACAGACGGTTCGCGCGTTCCTTACCCAAGCGCAGCTCGCCGAAGTTCACGAAGTTCTCAAGCCACACCGGCTGGATGGCTATTACACAGGGAATCTTGGCCGCACGCTCGATGAAAGTGTCGGACACCAACGTGGCATGAACGAAGTAGAAGCGGCGCGCGTCGCCCACTGCAGGATCGTAGGCGCGCTCGAACGCAGTGAGCACCATATCGTTCGCCGCGTCGCCGATAGCATGAATCGAAACGTCATGACCAGCGTCGTAGGCGGTTTTCACCAGCTCGTCCAACTCTTCCTGCGTGTAGTTGCACTCGCCTCGAGTCCCTACCGGATTCTCGTAATCCTCGAGCATGAGCGCACCGGCCGATCCGATGCCGCCGTCGGTAAGCATCTTGATGGCGCCTAGTTTCAAATCATCATCTCCGAATCCCGTCACCAAACCGCGGACATTGGGATACTCGGGATACCAATTCAGCGTAAGGTGGCAAGGCAGCCCCTTCTGACGACGCATCTCGGTATAAAGACGGGCACCGAAGGGTCCGTCCTCCTGATTCACCTCGAGCTGGGTAAGTCCAAGTGAAGAGCAATACTGCAAATGCTCGTGAACCGCATCGACGCATTCCTGCAAGCTCATGCGGGGTATGACAGGATCAACATGCTCGGGATACACCACTTCGCGTACGACGCCGTCCGGACGACCGTCATCGAATCGGCCCACATGATCAGCCACCATCGGCTGAAAAGACGCATCGATACCCGCTAGCGCCAGTGCCGCAGAGTTCAACACATGAACATGGTGGCAGAAACTGCCGATGCAAATAGGAATTTCAGAAGAAACGCTGTCGAGCTCATCACAGTTCGGAAAACGCCCCTCTTTCAAGAACTCGAGGTGCATGTTCTCGGCAGTAAGCCACTGACCAGGTTTGATGCTTTCCTTTCGCTGTTCGAGAAGGCTCAAGATTTCTGGAATGCTATGGCACCCGCTTAGGTTCGGCGTAATACGGCCCATGCAATCATGGAATAGGTGCATATGGGTGTCAGCGAAACCGGGAAGCACGCTTCTTCCCTGCAGGTCAACGTACTCGCACGCGTCAATTGCACGCATCTCCTTGCTCGTACCGGCGGCCACAATGGTTCCGTTATGAACGGCCAGCGCCTCCACTGTATCACCTTCGGACACCATGGTTCGAATGACGCCGTTGTAATACACGCGATCGATCTTCATAGCTCAACTCCTATCCTAGCTTCGTTTTCATGCGCTGTCGAACTGGACGGTGCACGCTTACAACAAGGTATTGATGATGACGAGCATGATGGGAACGGTAATCAAGAACAGGATCATGGTCTGCGTTGTGGCACGCGAAGCGAACTGGGGGTTAGTTCCATACTGCTGCGACAGGATCACGTTCAAAGTTCCGCACGGCATAGCCAAAAGAAAAACGAGAACCTTCAAAACCTCGTGATCCACAGGCAGGAACATGAAGATAACGCACACGATAGTAGGAATTACCAGCAAACGCAGGAGGGAGACGACGTACGCCCAGCCGTCTTTTATCAAATCAAGCACCTTCATGTTGGCGATCTCGTGACCAATAATGAGCATAGCCAGCGGAGTCATCATGTTGCCGGTCATAGTAAAAGCGGTGCCGACGAAGGAAGGAAAACGGAAGGGAGCGACGTACAACGCCAGCATGACCACCGTGCAGATCAAGCACGGGTCGGTTAGGACCGACTTCACGCTTACCTTGCTCTCGCCCGACAGGATCATCAAACCGTAGCTAAACAGGGCGATGTTAAAAGCCACATTAAGCGAGAAGGCGTACATCAAACCTGTAGGCCCGAAGAATTGCGTGGACAAGGGAATCCCGATGAAACCAACGTTTCCGAACACACACAGCAACGGGAAAACACGGTCGGCGTTGTCCTTCAAAGGAAGCCTCTTTGCCACCATACGCAAAATAAACAGGAACACAAAGTAGAATACGAACGATATGACCAGAGTGATACCGAAACCGCTGAGAGTAGAGGCATCATAGGCGATCTGTGACGAACCCAAGATGCTGATGGGTAGAACCAATTTCAACAACAGAGTGGAAAGACCGTTCTTGATGTCCGACGTGAGAATCTTCTTCTTCGTGAAAAAGTAACCGAACGCGAGCAGGATGACGATCTGCAGGAAAATCCCCCACATTTCCGGTGTCATGAAAACCTCCTTATAAAGACGATGCGGAACACGAACCGCCTCGCCTCCCCGATCAGGGCCCCTCAGGATCGGAAACGCGGATTCGGTTCGCGTGCGCACTCATTCTTTACAAATCGGCAACCGAAAGCTTGTATATTTTCACACTCGCCATTAAAAAGCTGTCGAAGGTCAATGAAACAAAACCGTCGAGCGGCCGGCACGAATATCGCCAGGGACGAGCGTCGTGTACTTTTTAAATTCCCGATCGAAATGCGATTGATCGTAATACCCCAAACCGGTCCCGATATCGAGTCCGGTCACACCCCGATATCGACTGTCAGAGAGAAACCTGATGGCATTCTGAGTGCGAATGATGCTGGCGTACGTCTTCATAGTGCAGCCAACCGCTTCTTTGAACCTCTTGGAAACATAGGTATGACTGTAACCCGTGCGCTCGACCACGTCTTCCACACGCACCACCCCAACCCTGTCCAAGATGACCTTCGTTATAAAAGATACCAGTGAGTCCGACTCGCAGAAAAGCTCCGAGTGACTGCTTGCGGCGAAATGAGACGCCGCCAACCGAGCGCGCTCCTCAAAAGGCAGCGAGAGATGAACGATATCCCTTAGAACATCGATATCCACATACGCCGACGCTTCGATTCTTCGATTAAATAGCGCCTGTGCATCGAGCTTAGAGAAACAACATTTGGGTCCCGGCATGAACTTAATACCAAAACAACGCTCATAACAAGAAGAATCGCTTCTATGGCCTTTGAGAAGGCTTCCTGCAACGAAACACTCCTCTTGCGCACCGCTTCCCAAGAATTGCACGTCGACACAGCCGTCGGGTATACCCAACGTGGAGGACCGCGCTGCTGGCGAAAACGTTATCTCGTACACTTTGTTGATCAAGGAGTCGTCAACGATCAACTCTTGATAACCCAGACCTGCACGCGAGCAGAACGATCTCAGATTCACCCGTCCCCCTTTCCGGCGACGAAGACGGCACCCCCCCCCCATGCGCCAGCCGACGGCGAAAACGTCAGCCGCTCAGCGTTTCCTTACTTTTCTAACCAAAATGGTTATAAAAGTATCCAAAACGATAACTATAGTAACCGTTTTGGGAAAGAGATCGCAATACCCTGTCCTCATGAATGAGAAGTACAAATCAGGATTCGGCGAAGCGGTGAGGATGCAGCGTGCGGTGTGCAACCTCACGAAAGAACGCCTGTCCCTCATGGTGGGCATCAACCGACTCACGCTGAGGAGGATCGAATCCGGAGACGCAAATCCGACCTTGGATGTCATGTATCGCATATCCGAAGGGCTGGGCGTCCCATTGAGCGAGCTCATCGCACAAGCTGAGGAAGCGGAGAAGAGAGACGGGACTTCCAGCAAAACCGACTAACGCAACCGGCGAGTTTCCGCGCCCCTCCTACGGTGCTCGAAGAACAGCGAAAACTCCGAGTCGTTTTGCGCGAAGCTCTGCAAACACGGCAAATTGGAAAAGCCGACCCCCCCCCCGCATCCCAAAGCGCCCGGGATGTTTCACGTGAAACATCTCGACGGGCGCGGCAATAGCGGCTGCGCCGGGAGTGAACTCTCGACAAATAGAAAAGCGCTCGAGTCGGACGGGAAGAGAACAGGAAGCAACGAGGGAAGAATCCAAGCGAGAACAGGTTGCGCGCAAGGAGAACGCAATCCAGGCGCGTGCAGACTACAGTTCGACCTCGTTCAAGGTCGGGTCCGCCTCCCGCAACGCCTCCACCACTTCCTCATGGCAGGTGAACAGAATCACCTGGCGCATACGGGCGAGCTCGGCCAACGCGCGGGCGGCGCCGGCACGGCGGGGCGTGTCGAAGTTCACGAGGATGTCGTCGGCCAAGATGGGCACGGCGCGACCCACGTTGTCGGCGGTCATCAGCAGGGCGATGCGCAGCGCGAGGTACAGCTGCTGGCACGTGCCCAGCGACAGATGGCCGGGATCGCGCGTGGTCTTCACCGCGTCGGTCACCTGCAAGCGGCCCTCGGCGGTGAGGCTCACCTTCGTCCAGCGGCCATCCGTCATTAGCGACAGCAGGCGGCTGGCCTGGCGATACACCTCCGGCTGGCTCTTGCTCTCCCAAGTGGCGATGGCGCTTTCCAGCATGCGGCGCGCCAGCAGCAGGCGCGCGTAGTCCTGCGCGCTCTCGTCCTGGCGCGTGCGGATCTGCTGGTACAGTAGCTTGTACTCGTCGAAGTCGCGCAGGTGCTGGGCATGGGAAAGCTCCTGCTTGAGCTCGCCGTAGCGGCGGTTGAGGCCTTCGCTGGCCTCCATGAGCCCCATGCGCTGCTGCGACTTCTGCGCGATAGCCTCGTCGACGGCGTCGAGGGTGCGCTCGGCGCGCAGGTCGATTCGCTCGTACAGGCGGCGGCGTTGGCGCTTCGCGCTGGCCAGGCTCTCCTCCAGCGCGCTGCGGCGCGACACGAGCGCCTGCAACCGCTGCTGGAACAGGTTGTTCTCGGCGCGCGCGTCCTTCGCCTCGTCCAGCAGCGTGCGCGACCGGCGCAGCGATCCCTGCGCCTCGGCCAAGCCCGCGGCGTCCAGCTGGGCACGGGCGCGGTTCCTGAACGCTGCCTGGCTTTCCAGGCACGCTTCCAGCTTCTTCTTGTCTTGCAGCATCACCCACTGGGCGTCCTGCTTGCGCGCTTCCTTCGCGTCCTCTTCCTTGTTGGGGCGAAACAGCATCACCATCGCGGCCAGCGCCAGCATGATGGCGAACACCACCAGACCGATGCCGAGCGCCGTGAACGACAAGCTGGTGATCTCGCGGCCGTGGATGAACAGGGGCAAGCCCGTGCACACGAACATGAGCGGCAGCGCGATGGACAGCCCCACCTGCACGCTGCGCTGGCGGCGAGCGCGTTCGCGTTGGGCGCGTTCGTCGTCGGTTTCCAGCAGCGCCTCGTAAGCGGCCTTCGACGTTGCGAAGTTGTCCTGCGCCAGATCGACGGCGTGCTCGCATTTCGCCTCGTCGACCGCCAGCGAGTCGATCTGGTCGCGCAGGGCGCGCTCTTCCGACGCTGGCAGCTCGACCAGCTCAGACACGCTGCGGTCGGCGGCGCAATGGGTTGTGACCAGCACGTCCTCCTCGTCGCACAGCGACGCTACCTGGTCGGTCAGCGAGTCTATCTCGTGATCCAGCTTCTCGATGTTCGAGCGTTGGACGGTCAGCGTCTCGATAGACGTGTTCAGAGCATCGAGGCGCGCCAGAAGCTCGTTGCGCTGGGGTTCCAGCTCGCGGAACTCCTTATCCTGCCGCTTGAAGCGCTCGGCCTCCTCGGCGGCGGCCGTCATCTTGGCGCGCAGCTCGTTCTCCTGCGTCGTGAGGTTGGCGATGGAGTGCTCGACGCCGGCGGCGCGCGAAGTGTACTCAGCCAGCTTTTCCTGCACGGTGGCCAGCGCGTGAGCGGGCGAAGCGCCCGTTCCCGAACCGGCGGTGAGCAGCTTAGCCGTAACGTCGGTGGTGTTGCGCAGCGTCCGCAGCTCGTCGCTGGTCAGGGAGAACATCGTCTGAAACGTCTCTTTGTCGAGGTCGGACACGAGGGATGCGTCGCCTTGCAAGCCGTCGCTGTTGCGCACGCGCGAGAGCTCGAGCTCGGGCGCGCGGGAGGGTTCAGGCGCGGGAAGCAGCGCAGCTGACGCCGCGAGGGAACCGTCGGCTTCGACGGCGGCGCCGCGCCCGTCCGGGGCGGCGAGGGCGGGCGCATCCGACGGCGTGGACGAAACGCCGGAGGACGCGTCGCACTGGGCGAAGAACAGCGATCCAGATCGCTCCGCATTCGCAGGCTTGTAGGTGTTGCGGCTGCCGCGCGCTTCTTCCCAGCCGAACAGCACGCCGCCCACGAACGACGCGAGCGTGGTCTTGCCGGCTTCGTTCGGCCCGTACACCACGTTGAGGTGCGGGGCGAACGGACCCACCGCTTTGTTTGAGAACGCGCCGAAGCTGACGATCTTGATATGCTCGAGATAGGACCGCTTCATTGCTCGTCCCCTTGGGCCAGCAAATCGAGCACGAGGTTCTCGGCCGCCTCGGCGAATGCATCGATATTGCGCGTGTAGGCGCTGGGCAGCTGGATGTTCTTCTTGATGAACTCATCCTGCAAAAACGCGATGGCCTCGTCGGGATTGCGCCGCTGCGCGTCCGCCACCTGCAGGAACACCGCAGGGAACAGCCCTTCGCGGCGCAGCGCCTCCTTGTCGCGCGGCGGCACCGTGAGGTTCGTCAACGCGTCGCAGAAGAATGCCGAATACGCATCGTTCACGTGTTTGCGCAGGCCGGCGATCACATCGGCGCGGTCGAGCATGGCGTGCATCGGGGTCGCGCCCTCCAGCGCAATGCGCACCACCATCTCCTCGCAATGCGCCTTGCCGTTCTCGCGGAACAGCTCGCGCATGATCTTGTCGGTGATGTCGGGCAGGTTCGCGCAATCGGACACGTCCACGTGCATCCGCTGCCACACGACGCTTGCCGTGGGGATGAACTCCAGCTCGTTTTTCGCGCCTTCCCGCAGCGTGACGCAGAACACGCCGCGCTCGCCCGTCTCCTTGATGTCGCGGCCTTGGATGCAGCCGGAGAACACGAGGCGCGGGTCGTCGAAAGAGGGGTAGGCGTACTTCATGTGGATGTGCCCAAGCGCCCAGTAGTCCATGCCCGCGTGCATGAGGACGGCGGGGTCTACCGGGGCTTTCACCGGATCGAGGTTGAGGCCGGTGTGCAGCAGGCCCACTGCGAACGGGGCTTCCGCAGCGTGCGGATGCTGGACGGCTAGCGCCTGCTCGGCCGCTTCGCGCGTGACGCCTTCGGCGATGCACTCGTCCATCGGCCACGTTTGGTTGTAGTAGCCGCGGCCGCCGATCAGGCACAGCGGTTGGCCGTCGCGCTCCACCAGCGCGAAGCCGGGTCGGTCGCCCGGCAGCATGGTGGCATTGGGCGGCAGCGAGAAGAAGTCGTGCTGCCACGAGGTGTACGGATCGTGGTTGCCCGTGATCAGGTACACCGGAATGCCCGCCTCGCCTAGGCGTTCCAACCCTTCGAAGAAGTGCAGATAGTCGCCGTACGAGGGGCGCGCGGAGTCGAATATGTCGCCCGACACCACCACGAAGTCCACGTCGCGGGCAATGGCCGCGTCGACCATGCGGTCGTACGATTCCGGGATGGCGCTGAGCAGGCGGTTCGCCCATTTGGACGAAAGCGCGCGCAACCCGCGGAACGGCGCCCCCAGATGGAGGTCCGATGCATGGATGAATGTGACGCGTTTCGACATGAGCCCAGTGTACCGCGAAACGGCTCAACAGGGGCTTTACATATAGCCGCCCACGCGCGAATCGTCGATGAAATCCATGAAGCGGGTGTACTCGGCGTTGAAGGCCAGCGGGATGTCGCGCGTGGGGCCGTTACGGTGCTTCGCGACGATCAGCTCGGCCGAGCCCAGGTCGGGGCGGTCTTCGCTCTCGGCCTCGATCTCGTCCATGCTTCGGTCGATGAACATGACGATGTCGGCGTCCTGCTCGATGGAGCCCGATTCGCGAAGGTCGGACAGCATCGGGCGCTTCTTGCCGCGCATCTCCACCGCACGGGACAGCTGCGACAGCGCGATGACGGGCATGTCCATCTCCTTCGCCAGCACCTTCAGGCCTCGCGAGATCTCGCCGACCTCGACGGCGCGGTTGCCGTCTTTGCGCGACTGCGGCGGCGACATGAGCTGCAGGTAGTCGACGATGATGATGCCCTTCTCGGCGGAGCGCAGCTCGCGGCGGGCCTTGGCGCGCAGCTCCAAGATGGACAGCGACGGCGTGTCGTCGATGAACATGTCCAGCTTGCTCAGCGTGTTAGACGCGTCGGCAATGGCGCCCCAGTCCGACTCCTGCACCTGGCCGGCGCGCAGGCGCGACAGGTTCACGCGGGCTTCGGCGCACAGGATACGCTGCACCAGCTGCGCCGCGCTCATCTCCAACGAGAGAAAGGTGACGGTTGCCCCAGCCTTGGCCGCGTTCGTGGCCAGGTTCAGTGCGAACGACGTCTTGCCCACGCCGGGTCGGGCCGCGAGGATCACCAGGTCGCCGCCACGGAAGCCGTGGAACAGGTCGTCCACGTCCTTGAACCCGCTGGGGATGCCGGCCATGGCGTCCTTCTGCTCGGCCAGCTTCGTCAGCTCCTCGAACGCCTCGGTTAGCAGCACGTCCATGCGCTTGAACGCCGAGGACACGCGCTTCTCGGTGACGTGGAACAGTGTTTTCTCGGCCTCTTCCACCACCACGCCCAAATCGTCGGGGGCGTCATAGGCCAGCGCCTCGATCTCGCCCGACGCGCGGATGAGGTCGCGCAGGATGGAGGTGCGCTTGACGATTTCCAGGTGGTTCTGCCAGTTGGTGAGGGCGAACGTGTTGTCTGCCAGCTCGATGAGGTACGCTTTGCCGCCCACGGCCTCCAGCTGACCCATGGCCTTCAGGTTGTCGGCCAGCGAGATGTGGTCGATGGGGATGTGGCGCACGTACAGGTCCATCATGGACTCGTAGATGCGCTGGTGGGCGATGCGGTAGAAGTTCTCCTTGACCAGCTTCGGAGCCACTTCCTCGATAGCTTCCTGGTTGAGCATGCAGGCGGCCAGGACGGATTTCTCCGCCTCGATGTTCTGCGGATCGATCTTTCGCCGATCCGATACGGTGGTTTCTTCCGGTGCGAAGTCGGCGCTGTACGGCGCGGGTGAAGACATGCTCGAACTCCCTCTCGAATAGCGTGAGTCCCTATGATACAACACTTGTCGCGCGGGGTCGGCCACTGTTACCGGAAGCCTCGGCCGCGTATCGAAGAGCAACCGACGCTCCACGCGCAACAGCCTCGGCGGTTCGCCGCCGCACGGAGGGATGTTTCACATGAAACATCCCGGAAAGAACAGTGCCGTCCTTGCGAAACGAAGAGACCCCCTTCGCGCGCCGTAAAGGGCGAAGGGGGTCTCGCTACGGCTGCGACCGTTCGGCCGCTGCCGCGAAATGCTTCGGATACCTCCCGAGCTGCTATTCAGCGGCCTCGGCGGTCTCCTCGGCGGGAGCCTCGACGACTTCCTCGATCGTCTCCTCGACAACCTCGGCCTCGGCAGGAGCGACCTCGTCGTCCGCGCCGCCGACGAACAGCTTCACCGTCGTCTTGATGTCGCGGTACAGCGAGATGGTCACCTCGTGCTGGCCGGCCGTCTTGATGGCGTGGCCCAGCTCGATGCGGCGACGATCGACGTCGACGTCCGTCGCGGCCTTGATGGCATCGGCGATCATCTGAGCGGTAACGGAACCGAACAGCTGACCCTCTTCGCCCACCTTGGCTTCGACCTTGACGAGCGCGCCGTCGAGCGTTTCCTTGATCTTGCCGGCGTCGGCAAGGCGGTTCTCTTCGCGCTTGGCGATGTTGTGCTTGCGCTGCTCGAGCTGCTTCAGGTTGCCCTTCGTAGCGAGGATGGCAACCTTCTGCGGGAGCAGGTAGTTGTTGGCAAAACCGGGGGCCACGTCCACGACGTCGCCTTCACCGCCCTTGCCCTTCAATTCTTGGAGCAGGATGACTTTCATGGTTCCTCCTTGCGCCTAGCGGCTGCGACGGTCGCCGCGACCGCTGATGGCGGGCACCGCGTAGGGCATCAAAGCCATCTCGCGGGCGCGCTTCACGGCGTTCGCGATGTCGCGCTGATGCTGGGTGCAGGCACCCGTCACGCGGCGCGGCTTGATCTTTCCGCGATCGGTAACGTACTTGCGCAGCATTTGCGTGTCTTTGTAGTCGATGTACTGCGTGTCCTCTTTGCAGAACTGGCAGAACTTGCGACGCGGCTGCTTCGCGTAATCGGACATTTCTAACCTCTTTCGTTTCGCTTAAAACGGGATATCTTCGTCATAAACCGAAGAAGAGGCATCAACCACCGGCGCGGCAACCACGGGGGCTGCTGCGGGAGCGGAATAACCGCCGCCCATACCGCCACCGTACGACGACGAATCGCTGTTACGGCTCGACATGAATTCAAGCTCGTCGACGATCACTTCGATCTTGCTGCGCTTCTGGCCTTCGCGCTCCCACTGGCTCCAGCGGAGCTTGCCCTCGATGGCCACTTTGGTGCCCTTGCCGAGGTAGCGCGAGAGGCTTTCGGCGCGCGCGCCGAACATCGTGCAGTCGATGAAGTTCGGATAATCCTCCCACTCGCCCGTCTGCTGGTTCTTGCGGCGGTCGTTGACCGCCACGCCGAAGCCCAGCACGGGAAGCCCGCTCGCGGTGGAGCGAAGCTCGGGATCGCGAGTAAGGTTTCCGCTGATGATAACTCGGTTGATGCTCATGTGTGTCTACCTCTTCTCATGCCGGACGCTGGGTGGTGCCCAGGTCCCCGCTCGTCTCCTAGTCGCGGTCCGTGCGCTTGACGATCATGTGGCGCTCCACAGCGTCGGTGATGCGCAGAACACGATCGAGTTCGGCAACGTCAGCGGGATCGGCGTGGAAATCGATGAGAGTGTAGTCACCATCGGTCAATCCGTTGATCTCGTAAGCGAGTTTACGCTTGCCCCAGTTGTCGACGTTGTCAACCGTGCCTTTGCCCTCAGCGATCGTGGTGTCGATACGCTTCATAACGGCTGCGCGGGTTTCCTCGTCGATAGACGGAGCGACAAAAAACAGCAATTCATAAGCCTTCATCAGCTCACCTCCTTTGGTCTTTACGGCCCCGGTGCTGAGAAGGCAAGATTGCCGGGGCAGGATTAGCCCGACTATTCTAGCAAACAGGGGCCGAAACGACCAACACAATCTTCCCGATCATCGTTTCAGCATGGTTTCGCCATACTTACCATGTTCCAGCAACGTGCCGAACATCTTGCATACATGATACCAAGCTCATCTCACGTTTATATGGCGCAGATCCAGCGCGCAGCCTCCTCAACCTTGCCCGTTTCTCACACCGATCTCACGCGGATTCCACGTTTCTTGCCACGTTTTCCAACGCGGATTACCCGCCGTTTGCCATCTTTTCCAGCGCGAATCCAACGCTGCGGGAGAGTCGACGATCTGAATCAGCGCGGTGAAGACCAACGACGCAGGTGGGGAGCTTGCGACACAAGCGACGATGGGATGGTCGCGGGTTGTGGAAAACCCCGCTGCAGCTGCACGCGCAGCTGCAGCGGGCGGCGCTTTCGCCGCAGTGGAAACCATTTGGCGCTTCGCGGACGCGAAACGCCGGCGGTCTCCCGACACCCGAGACAGCGCCCCCGCCAGGTGAGGTAGCATCCCCGCCAGGTGAGGTAGCGCCCCCGACAGCTGAAGCGGCGTCCCCGAAAGCTGAGGCGGCGTCCCCGAAAGCTGAGGCGGCGTCCCTGGCGGCCGAAGAAGCCGCACATGCGAATCGGCCGCACCTTTGCAGGATGCGGCCGATTCGGAGAAACTTGCGTTTGTGCGAATGTTTCACGTGAAACATTCGTTCGGATGGGCGAGGCTACTCCTCGTCGTCCACCGCATCCTCTTCGAGGTACTTCTCGTCGATATCCTCTTCGGCGTACGAATCGGCGTCGTTCAGCGCGATCATGAAGTTCGGCGCCTCGCCCACATAGGCAGGCTCTTCCTCGAACGTCACGTTGCCCTCTTCGTCCATTTCGTAGAGGTAGCTCACCGCGTAGCCGGTATCTTCGCCCGGTACGCCGCCCTCGGCGATGAGCGCGTCCTTCACGCCGTCGTCGATTTCGATGTAGCCGTCGTAGCACAGCGCGTACGCCGCGGCGCCGCGAGCATGCTCCACCGTATGACGAGCCAGGTTGAAGCATTCCTCGGCCGAGTCGGCAGGATGGTTCTCGATGAACAGGTTCTCCTTCACCACCAGTGCCGTGAACGGCACAACGTCGGAACCCTGCGTCATCTTTTCCTTGGCTTCATCGAGCGAGAACAGGAGCACTTTCTCCAGAATCTCGGGGATCTCGGGAACTTCCACGTCAGAGCTCTCAACTTCGCGATCGGCCATAGCCTTGTCCTTTCAAAAGAGGTACTTCGTTGCCAACCAGTGTAGAGCTTGCAGCCGCAGCTTCGCCTCGCGCCCCAAGCTATTTCGGCGTATCTGCAGAATTTGGCCGCGCGAACCTGCAAGCACGATGCGCACGCGGGACGCAAGAGGCGCGTCCGCTCAACTTCGTCGGCGCCGAGATCGAGCGTCACGCGGCTGCAAACGTTTCGCCAGCGCTGGTTTTCGGGCTGGTTCTGCAAGTTTTTCGACTTCGTGGCAAACCGTTTGCAAGCACCGGTTTTCTCACCAGGCGTTTTGCGTCGGCATCGGGAAGGAGCGACTGGGCGTTGCGAAGCGTCGAGGACAAAACCCCTGGTCGTGAATGATGGCTTATGCCACGAAGTCGAAAAACTTGCACGGGCCGCCCTATTTGCTGCTGACGCGACTTTCGATTGCTGCTACCCGTGCCAAACCTTCTCGACCGTAGCGTTCGGCTCGCCAGCACAAATGTTTCACGTGAAACATCGGACAGAACGGAACGCAGGGGGATGGGATCCGCCGTTGAACCGCAACCGACACGACCGCTCCCCGCCGAGCTCTGAGCTGAGCCGCGCCGATGTCGGCGCGACGGCTACCGACCGTCAGAACCGCGCGGGCGCTGCGGAAGGCGTGGACTTCGCAGGCTGGGGCGGCTTGCATGGACGAGCCCCCGGCTTCGGGAGAAGCCGGGGGCTCGGACGATGGCGCATATGCGCGGCGATTAAACCCGTCTGCGATATTTAGCGGCAGCAGCACTCGTGGGCTTTGCGACCCTTCTTCTTGCCATTGATGCCCTTGTCCTTCATCGAGAGGATGAGCTTCTCGGTGATGGCGTTCAGCTGGGCGATCTCCTCCTCAGACAGGCATCCGATGATGTCGTCAGCCGTCTTGTCGTTCGCGGCGACGCGCTTTTGAGCGACCTCGCGACCCTCGTCGGTGAGCTTCACGGCGTAGGTACGCTCGCCTTCGGCGTCCTCGATGGTGACGTAGCCGTTGCGCTCGGCCTTCTTCACGATATCCTTGAGCTCGCTGCGGTTGAGACCGAGAATCTTCACCAGCTCGCGCTGAGTGGTGCCGTCGTTGTCGACGAGGGCGTTCAGCAGCGCGCCCTGGCCGCGCTTGTAGCTTTTCGGGCCGTTCTTGTGAAAGGCGAGGCGGACGAGCTTGCTGGCCTTCTTGAGCTGCGCGAGGGTCTGGGATGCCTGGTTCATGGAGGGTCCTTCTCTCTTCGTATTCGTCTCTTACGGGGCAACTATAGAACCTCACGCACAGCATAAAAAGATTATCCAAAAATATTCATTGAATAATTATCTTTCGAGGTAAATACACTTAATTATATTATTCATGAATAAGTATCAATGCAAACAATCCGACACCTTCTCGTCGAGGGCGACGGCGAACGGTCGGACGTCGACCTCCACGGTGCCTGCATTCGCCACGCTAACCAACAGATTTCCGCGCACGAACTGCTGGGCGGCTCGATTCCCATAGGAGACGTCGCCGAGCTGGGGCACAACCGAGGGCGGCACCAGAGAGGTGCAATTGTGGAAACCGGCCAGCAGCTCCCGCTTCGCGTCGTCGAACGAGGAAGCAGCGAAGACATCAACCATCAGGCGGCAGTCGTCGTCGCGATGGTAGAAGCTGCGGTACGAATGGCGCGCGCCGGGCAACGCGTCGCGCCATACGAGGCGAAACCCCGCTCCATCAAACAAGGCATCCGGTATGACGAACCGCTCGCAGCGGCCGTCGAGCTCCGCGCGGCGCGGCCAGCGATCAGATCCGTACAGCTGGGAAAGAGCGTTTACGTCCATGATCCATCCTTCCTTACGGCATAGCCGGACGACGGGTCTCGCTCGACCAAACGTAGGCACACCTTCCAACACCCGCCGCGTCGTTCGTTGCAAAATGCTCCCGATAGGAGGATCGCGCCGTGATCGTACGCGGGATAGGCTCGGTATCGTCGAAGTCGGAGAAGTTCATGCCGTTCGACAGCACAGGATCTCGCTTGCTCGCCGAAGAGGGCGTATCAGACCCGTTGAGCGTGCAACATGCGTCGTACACCGCACGGTCTTGATTGTTCGTCGTCGCCGCTTTCCTGGATACGGCCACTTCATGATAGGTGAACCTGCCATCTTGCCAGACCTTCTTGCCGATCGATTTCACCTTCAAGAACGTGAATTGCTGCTTGTTGCTCGGCGAAGGATCCTCCATGCGCGCTTCGTGCAAGTCGCAGCCCAACGCGTTGGCGAACGTGGTCACGATGATCGCGCAGTCCGTGCAGTTGACCAGAGAAGAGGTTTGCCTCAAGAAATTGCCCAACAGGAAGTAGCCCGTGTTCGTGCAGTAGTAGGATCGCCCCCATCCCGACGTATCGTATTCGAGGCCCAGCCCTTCGTTCACCTTTCGCTCGATCGCGCCCGCCGCTTCGGCGGGCGTCTTCTTCCCCGACGCCCAAGAGCAGGCCTTTTCGAGCAGCGAAACCCACGGATACTGGGAGGATCCGTTGCGGCTGAGCCACGGCTCGTTCGGGTACGACAGCAACGTATACATTACATGCTTCGTAGTGGACATCTTCTTCCATCCGCCCTGATAGTAGCACTGCCACTCCAGCTGCAGCTCGTGCTTGCCCACGCCCTTGTTTGCCAGCGCGTGACGAGGAAACGCCAAAGTCGCGCCCGAGGCCCGCCCGTATCTGAACGTCACCGCGATCTCGTCGGAATCGCCGAGCAACGTCGATCGGCTCTTGTCGACGGCACGCACTTTCACGGAAGCCAATGAAGGGTCGGAGCACGTGAGGTTCGCCTTGATCGTGATCTTCTTTCCCTTGACCGCCTCGATGCAGTAGGCGCACGGGTCGCTTTTGCTGCTATCCCACTCGGGCTTGGACACGAGCTGGGTCCCGTTCCAAGCCAGCGCGATGGCGTCGGCTTCGCCCGTAGGCAGCGGAACAGTGCTCGTCACCGCATGGTGATCGAAGAACAACGCGCTCACTCCGCACGGCAACAACGTGCCCGAAGCGGGCATGTCGGCCAGGTGAACGATCAGGCTGACGGCCAGGTCGGCAAACGCTGCGGCGTAATAGATCAGACCCATGCCCGTGCAAATAGCTACAGCCATAGTTGTCATCACGGCAATCGACCAGGCCACTTTGAACCAGCGCAGCCCGCTCATAGCGGCCTTCAAAAGCGGTGTCAGCAACCCGTTCGCCTTCAAAAGGTAGAAGAACGTGATGATTGTTTTGAAGGACACCGGCCCCGAGAACAGCGAGCGAAACGCCGGGTTTGGCATGATCTTCGTTACGATGAAGTTGGTGATCTTATTGCCTCCGGCAATCCTCACGCCTGCCAGCACGGTGAGCACGCCGCCCACCAGCAGCAGAACGAGTTCGATATACCACAGCGTCCATTCGTCGTAGCCTTCCTTTGCGCACGCGATGGTCTGCGAACCGTCGTGGTAGTGGCCGACGAAGCACACATACCCATCCTTTTCCAAGCGGCTCACGCGTAGAGGAGAGGAGTCGTTCCCCTTCAGGCACGCGGCTCGGCAACGCCGCAGCTCCTCGTCGCTCAACGGATCGGGCTTCGGCGGACATGCAGTCGGCATCGGAGTCGTACCTGCCTCCTGTCTGACGTCGTCGACCACTACGCCGTTGCGCAATCCTATGGGATCGCTGGACACGGCGTTGTTGATGTCGGCGAAGCTCAAGTCGTAGGATGCCTGCAGCCCTTCCGCGTCGAACGAAGGCTCTTCGGCGGCGTAGCTTTTCACCTCCTCGGCCGTGAGCGCGCGGTTCCATACGTCCACGCGCGAGATGGCGCCCGAGAAACAGTCTTTGCCGTTGTCGCTTCCGTTCGAGAGGTCGGCGCCGATGCGAAGTTTCGGCTCCTCGAGCACGTCTGAAATGGGCAGGCATGTGGAAATCTGGCTGTCCAGTACGCCGTCCACGTACAACGATTGGGTTTGGAGGCCGTCATACGTCAGGCACACGTTCGTCCAAAGCTGCGGTTGCACGAGCCCCTTCGAAATCATGGGCTCCTCGTCGCCGCGCAGCGCGCATAGGCGCCAGCTCGCTTCGTCGCGCGCCACGTACAGCGACATGCCCGCCTCCTCCGACAAGTCGCCGTTCGCGAACACGGTATACGCGTCTTGGCCGTCGAACGGTTCGAGCCTGATCCAAGCCTGGATGGAATAGGCGTCGTTGCGCCGCCCCGCAGGGTTAATCCCCGGTTCGTTGGAGATGGCCAGGTACGCGCTGCCCCGCAGCTGAACGGAAGGGAACAGAGCGCGCATCTTCGCATCGCCCTGCAGCGCGATAGTCGAGCCGGACACGCGCTCGACAGGAGCCTTGCATCCGAAGTCGTAGAACGCCGCCAGCGAGCTCGCGTAGGAGGACGCCCGGATATCGGCGAAGTCCATCAGCAGCAGATCCTGCACTTCCATCCCTCCGAACGCGCGGTCGAACAACCGCAGTTGACGCACCCCTCCCTTGACGCCCGTTCCCACGACGAACGGCTTCGAGCACGCGCTTCCCTTGCACGGCTTCTGCACAACGCGATCGAGCGCGCCGTTGACGAACAGGCGCACCGTTCCCGGCTCGTAGGCGATGCACAGGTGGTTCCACTCGCCCTGTTGAAACGTTTCGCCGTCGCTTGAAGTGGAAAAGATGCCGAACCCCTCGCGCCAGAAGGAAAACCCCTTCGCCGTCAGCCTGACGTCGAGCGCCCCTTCCTGGTGCAGCACCGATGCGGCGCTTTCCACCGGAACGCCTCGCACCATCATGTCGAGCGTGAAGGGCTCGGTTCCGTCCAACACGATACCCGGCGCCGGGGCAGAAGCACTGCCCGCGCCGCCAAGGCAGAGCGCGATGTACTGCTCTGCGTACTCCATGCGAGCCCCCCTACGCCGACTTGAAGATAGTGCCGCAGGATCCAACCATCACCAGGCGAAACGCCGAGTTGAACAGGCTTGCGTCGGCGGCGCACAGCACCTCGCGCGGATGGATGCCCCATTGGTGGCTCTGCATGGATGGAGCCATCTCCACGCCGTAGTCCAAATCAAGTCGAGCATCGTCCGGCCATGAGGGCTCCGACGGAGGCAGCACAGCCCACACGCGCACGAACCCGTCGAAATGCGGCGGCACGGCAGGCACGGCCGCCGAAAGCGTCTCGGTTTCAGATGAGGTCACCACGCTGACTTCGAGCTTCGCCGGCTCACACTGCATACCGATCGTCGTTCCTACGGGCACGTTAGTCGCAGTCAGGTAGAATGCGGCGTGCCGCGGTTTATCTTCCGGATTCTTCAAGCCGTCGAGCTGCTCATAGTTGGTTTTGGTCGTGCCGATAACGTTGAGGTTGCGGACGCACACGCCCGGATTCTGGTGAATCCATACGACGAATTCGTCGTACGTGCGGAAATCTTCGGGCACGGTTTCCGTGCGATCGGTGTTGGCTATCCCAACCAGGCAGAACCGGTTGCTTGCCGTAGCATCGAGGACGAAAGGGGTGACGCCGACGGCGACGTCGCCTTTATTGATTGCGCTGACCTTGACGAATGGATCGCCAGCAGGGGTTTTCATAGCGTTTCCGCGCCACACGCTGGGCGTCATGAACAAGCTGACGCCGGCTCGGTACAGGCGGAGGTAGCCCTCCTGCGGCGTCGAGTCGAGGCTCTTCACGCGCGTGTACACGAAATTGGTCTTGCTTCCGCTAGACACCTGCTGGTTCACGTCGCGCGCATACGAACCGGAAAGCTCGGTTTGCGGGTCGGCAATTTGGTCGTGGGAGATGATATCGGGCGATTGATACGTGCCGCCATGCGAGGGAGTGGAGCCGTCGTCGTTCGTATCGTCGCGAAACAGAAGTTTGTTTTGATAGGCCATGATCTTCGCTTTCCTGAAAAGAGGGGTGTGATTGGAAAAGCTATGCACGGGTGCCGGACGGTCAAGTGAGGAACGGCATATGAAGCCTCCTCTCGCCTATATATGATTTTTTCCATAATAGTTTAGAGAAATCCGAGCATAGCCGACAGTATCGGAAGTCACCTGCCAACGATCTCGCTGGCGCGCAAGCGGTTCGCCGTGCTTCGCTTGGAGCACAGAGAGATCCTTTGCGGGATTTCAGCAAGATGGGCTGATCTTGACGGCGCGCTGCGCACGAAACTACCGGAGGGAAGCTACAACCCGGCGCTGCTGCCGCACGCAGACGCAGAGGAGTGATACGCCCGCCGGCAACAACCATTGAAAGCCTTTTCATCGCCATATACTCATTTCCTCCCGCTTAATTATGTGCGGTGATATCATCAAATTAAGGAACGGCTCAATAAGATCTCGACAAAAGGAGTGATCGCCATGTCCTCAGGATTCAGACCCCGCTGGATGGACTGCGACGAGCCGGGATGGAACCCCGACAGCCGTAGGGATTCCACTGCCGAACCCGAACAAGCCAGCGACCGCATGGCTCTGGCACTGCCGTCCGAATGCATCGTCTATCCCATCCGCTACACGATGCACGTCAACGCGGAGGGCTCCGAAAGAGACAGGAAGAGCGCCAGCTTGCTGGACGGCAAAACCGAGTCCGACACCCCGCTGGTGCTGACTACGATGACGGAAGAAAGCTCCACGTTTATCCTGGTTTCTTTCGACGACGACAGCTATCTGATCATCGACGAGCGGTCGTCGGGAGTTTTGCAGATCGAGCACGCATCGGACGACGCATACGCCCGCATCGTGCTAGGCGCATACGAAGAAGGGGCTACCCACCAGCTTTGGCGTTTCGAGCCAACCGGCCACGGATCGTATTATCTCGTGTCTAAGAGAAACGGGCTGGTTGTCGATCTGTGCAACTTCCAGCTGGCGGATGGAAGCCCCCTTATCGCCTACCCGAGGAACAACGGATGGAACCAGCAGTTCCATTTCGACTGCGCCGGCACCCTGGATACGGATCTCTCCACCTTGCCGGAAGAGGCTGACGACTCGGGCGAGAGCGAACTTCTGTGCGCGGACGACGGAAGTTCGAAGCCCCTCAGCTTTTTCGACCTCTTCAAAACCATCGAACCCACGTTTTCCCTCGACCAGATGACCGACACGGAATCCTGGGGCTCATGGCTTTCCGACCCCGAAGCCGAATACCACCCGTTCGCAGGAGACGAAGCCACGTTGTTGCTGATGTCGAAGAAATCAGAACGGATCAACGTCCGATGCAAGCACACGAAGCCGCTCATCCCCGAATGCATGCGAGAGAGAACCATCAACTACCTCGTTTTGACGAACTTCCTTCCCGAAGGCGTGGAGCCCGCCCGGTTCGTCAACGATCGCCCGATTCCGGCGAAGGGAGAGCACCCGGCGCCCGATCCGTATCTCTACACCCTTTCGTCTTGCTTCGACATGATCTCGATCTCGCAGCTCACCGAAGAATCGCTTCGAAAGCTTCCCGATGGAACCGCCCTCAATAAAGTTCCCGCGTTCGAGGGCTACTTCCTGACGTACGACCAGAAAACCACCTCTCTCGACCAAGAGGAGGTCATGCGCGGCATCTTCAACGACCTGGAAATTTGGGGACGTGACCACAAAACCAAAACACCTCTCAACATCGACCTGGTGATATTCCTCTCCAACACGAACGACGGCGGGAGCAGCGTCCAGTTCATCGACATGAACGAAATACGCATCCCGAAGCCTGGCGAACTTCAAGAGGGCTTCGACCACAGGCGCTGCATGGCGATACGCTTAAATCTAGGAATGCTGAACAAGAAAGACGGTTTCCAGCGGGACGTCGTGCCCGTTCGCAACAACCCGTTTCGATTCGATCCGCTGTACGGATTCGTCACCTCATGGAGAAGGAAGGGGTTCAGGCACTTCTCCCATGCCGACTACATCACGAAGAGGAAGCTTGTGAGGGCGTGGGCGTACCTCGTCAAACTCGAAGAAATAGTCGGGAATCAAACGCTCGCCCCCGTGTTCTTCCACGAGTTCAGCCATGTGATCGAGTTCACCCTCAACAGCGAGGGAAGCTCGCTCGGCGGTGCGATCTTCAACCCGGACGATTCGGGGATAAAGCTGAGTTCGCTGGGCATCAACCATCAGCAATTCGCGATGAGAATCGTGTTGAACGGAGCATACGAGAACATGCATATAAGCCATTCGAAAATGTTGTCCCATCTTGGCGTCGACTACGACTATCTGCACGAGCGGCTTGATCGTTTTTGGCGTTCATGGGGAAAGACCTTCTAACCTGCAAAATGGCATCCTGTGCCACTTGGAGTTGGAAGGCGGCGGGATCGCGCGCCGAGCCGACGGCTTGTGCGGAACCGTTTCACGTGAAACATCTGCAGGCAGACGCTTAAGAAAAAACCCTCCCGGCGGAGCCGGGAGGGTTTGCTGTTTACTGGCGGAAGGGCAGGGATTTGAACCCTGGTCACCGGGGTCGCCGGTGAAACGGTTTTCGAGACCGCCGCATTCAGCCGCTCTGCCACCCTTCCGCGTATGATCGGGGCAAAACCCCGTATGAAACGCGCCTCGGGGGCGCGGGAGTAATCTGGCGGAGAGATAGGGATTCGAACCCTAGGTACTCTTTTGGAGCACACACGATTTCCAATCGTGCACCTTCGGCCAGCTCGGTCATCTCTCCGCTTATTGGTCGAGCATGCTCGCGCGTTGCGCGGTCATGCAGCAGCTACGTAGTATACAACAGCTAATACGCACTCACAAGCGAGAAATATTCCTCTTCACGAGCATCATCGAAATTTTCGTCTGCTTGCACACAGGGCGAGGCGGATTTCGCACTCGACGCGCAGGGTATAGAAGATGTCGACGCAGCGTCAACAACGGATCGCGGAAGCGTGCTATGAGGTACGGCTGATCGCGGAGACGTCGTGGGGGATGCAGCGGAATGAGAAGTTTGCGTGGCCGGCTCCGTAGAACGTCCGGCGATCATGCGCTGCACGTGCAAAGGAACGTCGAACAGCTCGCTCATCACGCCATCCGTCAAGAGCCGGTCTTTCGACCCGTCGGCGAACACCGTACCGTTTTTCAATAGCACGACGCGCTTGATCTCGGGGATAATATCCTCGGGATAGTGCGTGACCAGCACGATTCCCTTTCCCGCTTTCGCAAGCGTGCGCATACTCGACCGAACGTAATACATACCTTCGGGATCAAGTCCGGTGCACGGCTCGTCGAACACAAGAACGTCGGGGTCGTGCACGAGCGCACGAGCTATGAGCACTCGTCGCGCCTGGCCGGTGGACAGCGTCATGATGTCGCGTGCCGCCAGCTCGTCAACCCCCAGCAGCTCCATAACCTCACGAGCTCGCTCACGGGCTTCATGCAAGTGCCGGGCGTCGACCCGCGCCGGGACGCCCAGCGTTCCGTACAACCCTCCCGCCACCACGTCCGCCGTAGGCAGATGTACGGAAATCTGATCCTGCATCGTCGACGAGACGACGCCCAAGCTCCGCTTCACGTCCGCAAGGGTCGCACGCTCGCTGCCGCGAAACCGAACCGGCGGCACTTCCCGGTGCAAGGGGAGCACCTCGCGCGTGATCAGCTTCACGAACGTCGACTTTCCCGACCCGTTCGGACCCAGCAACGCAAGATGCTCGCCTTCCTCCAGTCGAAACGAGTCGACCGTCAGAATAGGCGCGCCCGCACGCTGCACGACCGCGTTATGCAGTTCGAGGAAGGGAGGCGTTTGGATATCCATGGTTCTCCTAAGGGGCCGCGGATGTTTCACGTGAAACATCCGGTCGGGACGGGCGATCCACAAGCAACCGAGGCTGGCAAGCAACCCGGTGAGCCGTCAAACAAACAAACTCGCAGCCACGCTGGAAACGAAACGGCGGGGTCCCGAAGGACGCCCGCCGTGTCGAACTCAGATGAACCAACCTTCCCGAAGCTTAGGCGGCTTCCGCAGGCTGCTCGGAGGCGTTGTCGCCCGCGGCGGCATCGGCATTGCCCTCGGAGGAATCGGCGCCATCGGTCGCGGCCTGATCCTCGGAAGCGGGAGCGTCGGTACCGTCGGCAGAAGCACCGTCGGCAGCCTCACCGCCTTCGGCACCGTCCGTCGAACCTTCCTGAGTTCCGTCGGTTGCGCCGCTATCGGCGTTCGGCGCAGGATACTTGGACATATCGACATCATAGGGAAGACCCTGAGGCATGTCGTTGATCTTGATGTCGGCAGCCTCGGTGGTTTCGTCAAGCCACTTCTTGTAGGCTTCCTGCTGCTTCGTGGACTTCAGCGACGAAGCGATGACGGATATCCACTCTTCCGGGATCTGATCGAGGCTCGTCACTTCTTCAGGAGCCTTGTACACATCGGTGCACTTGATGATATGGATGCCGAACTGTGTGGTAACGAGACCGCTCAACTGGCCTTTCTCAAGCGGCTCGAGGCCGTCCTTGTACTCTTTCGCCAGGTTGCTGGGGTTGTTCCAACCCACATCGCCATCGCGCTCGACAGAACCCGGATCCTGCGAGTATTCCTTCACCGCATCGACGAAGTCAAGCTCGCCGGAGTTGAGCTTGTCGAGCACTTCCTGAGCAGTTGCTTCATCATCGGAATTGAACAGGATATGAGAGGAACGCTTGGAACCGTCGTACGCGGTCGCGTACATCTGGGCGTACTGCAGCATGTCAGCGTCGCTGGGATCTTCGTCAGAGGCGAACGATGCGTACAGCTTGTTCTCCTTGAGCTTCTGCTCTATTTCAGCGCGATAGCTATCTTCGGTCATTCCCGCCTGATCGAGCGCGGCCTGCCACTTCTCGTCGGTGTCGTAGTTCGCCTTCACCTTGTCGATCTGCTCGTCGATCTCGGAGCTCTCGACGGTGATGCCCTTCTCCTCGACGCCTTCCTTCAGCAACTCGCGCTGGGCGTAGGAATTGAACACTTCTTCACGCACGGAAGCAGGGGTGTAATCGTTCTGAGAAAGCCATGTGCCCCACGAATCTTCATCGTCAGCACCCAGCTGCTCGCGCACGCCCTGGATGTAGTTGGTGATGGTGTCTTCGGCGATTTCCACGCCGTTGACCGTGCCCGCCACACCGCCGGTGCCCGACGAAGCATTGCCATCGCTCGAGCATCCGGCCAGACCCCATGCGCATGCAGCCGTCAAACCGACCGCGCACACGGTCTTCATGATGTACGTTTTCTTCATATGACCCTTCCCTCGAACATGGGCTTCGCCATCGCACCGCCTACTGGATCGCCCATGAGATAAGTACTGCGCTGTATTCTCGCACACGCGGTAAAACGGGTTCTTGCGTTGCACAATATACCCATTATCGATTCACAGTCCCCACGCCAGGTTTAGGGATATACCCGCCTGTTCGCGCGAGCTGAAGCCCTATTTCCCTCTTGTAAGAATGCGCCCAGATCAGGGCGCATTCTTACATAGTGATAGATTATTTCTTGGCAGCCTTCTTGCGATCGGTGGCCGACAGCATCCGCTTGCGTAGGCGGATGTTCTGCGGGGTGACTTCCACCAGCTCGTCATCCTCGATGTACTCCAACGCCTCTTCCAGCGTGAACGTGATGGGCGGCGTGAGCGAGATAGCCTTGTCGGCGCCCGACGAACGCTGGTTGCCCAACTGCTTCGACTTGGCGATGTTGACCACCATGTCGCCTTCCTTCGACGACTCGCCCACGATCATGCCTTCGTAGCATTCTTGGCCGGGACCCACGAACAGGCGGCCGCGCTCCTGCAGCGCATCCAGAGCGTACGCGACGCTCTTCTCGGTGGACATGGAGATCATCGAGCCGTTCTTGCGCCCGTTCATCTCGCCGCGGTACGGGCCGTACTCGGAGAAATGATGGAACATCGTGGCTTCGCCACGCGTGACGTTCAGCAGACGGGTGCGCAATCCCATCGTGCCGCGCGACGGAATCTTGAACACGAGGTGCGTCTGGTCGCCGCGCTGGTACATGTCGGACATCTCGCCGCCGGCGCTGCCGAACACCTCGATGGCCTTGCCTGCGTACTCGCTGGGCACGTCCACCGTGGCCTCCTCGATGGGTTCCAGCTTGCGGCCGGACTCGTCCTTCTTGATGAGCACGCGCGGGCGACCTACCTGGAACTCGAATCCTTCGCGTCGCATCGTCTCCATGAGAACCGACAGGTGCAGCAGGCCGCGGCCGGCAACCTCAACGCCCGACTTGTCCTCAAGCTCCTCGATGCGCATGGAGATGTTGCTCTCCTTCTCGCGCATCAGGCGCTCCTTGAGCTGGCGCGCTCCCACGATGTCGCCCTCGCGGCCGACGAGCGGGCTGGACGATGCCTCGAACACGATGGCCATCGTGGGCTCTTCCACTTGGATGGGATCGAAGCGCACGGGGTTCTCGCGGCTGGTCACCATGTCACCGATGTCAGCGTCTTCCACGCCCACCACGGCCACGATGTCGCCGGCGTGCACCTCCTGCTGCTCCTTCTTACCCAGCGCCTCGAACGTGAACACCTGCTTGATGTTGGTGTTGTAGCGCGTGCCGTCGTTCTTGATGACCAGCGAGGGCTCGCCTTTATGGATGGTGCCGGAGAACAGGCGCCCCACGCCGATGCGGCCGACGAAGCTGGAATGGTCGACGGTGCAGATCTGCAGCGCCACCGGGCCGTTCGGCTCGCAGTCGGGAGCCGGGATCTCCTTGAGGATGGTTTCCAGCAGCGGGATCATGTCCATGTTGTCGTCGTCGGGCGCGAAACGGGCGTAGCCGTTCATGGCACTGGCGTAGACGACGGGGAAGTCCAGCTGCGCGTCGGATGCTTCGAGCTCCACCATGAGGTCGAATACCTCGTCCACCACTTCGTTGGGGCGCGCGCCCGGACGGTCGATCTTGTTCACCACGAGGATGATGCGCAGGCCCTGCTCAAGCGCGTGGCGCAGCACGAAACGGGTCTGCGGCATGGGGCCTTCGAACGCGTCCACGATGAGCAGGGCGCCGTCGGCCATGTTCAGCACGCGCTCCACCTCGCCGCCGAAGTCGGCGTGGCCCGGCGTGTCGATGACGTTGATCTTCACGTCGTTGTACACGACCGAGATGTTCTTGGACAGGATGGTGATGCCGCGCTCGCGCTCCTGGTCGTTGCTGTCCAGCACGCGCTCGTCAACCTGCTGGTTCTCGCGGAACACGCCGCTGGCGTACAGCAGGCGGTCGACGATGGTGGTCTTGCCGTGGTCAACGTGCGCGATAATGGCGACGTTGCGGATGTTCTCTTGCTTCATGCCTTTCTTCTTCTTTCTATTCAAGCCATGCCTAAATCGGCGCGGCGATGATCCTTGCGATGGGGCCTGCGGCGGGTACCGCTCCCGCAGAGGACGATTGTCGCCCGAAAGGTGCGTTTTCCGCTTGAATTCCGCACGTTTCGGGCGACAAGGCAGGCGCTGCCGGGCGATCGGGACGATAAGGAGAGACGACCGCCGGCGAAGTACGGCGGCTACACGTCGTCCAACTCCTCGGCGAGGCGGCGCTCTTCCTTGTTGAGCTCGGCGATATGTTCGTTGAGCGTGGCGATGGTTCTCTGGGACGACACGACCTGCACGATGCCCCACACAGCGGCGGCACTTGCAATGGCGGCAACGATACCGAACAGGCCGAACGGCCGGCGGCCGGCTATCAGCGCCACGATGCCGCCGATAGCGGTCATGGCAATGCCGTTACGACGCTCGTCAAGCGCCACATCGCGCTGCTTAACCAGCTGCGTGCGTGCGGCGGCTACGCCGGCCATGCGCGCCTCAACCTGGTTGGACGACGTGTAGCTGCGGGCGCGCTCGGCAGCGGCACGCGGATCGCGAGCGGAGGTGCGCGAGCCTTTTCCGCTGGTCAGGTAGTCGTATGCTTCTTGGAGGTTCTTGAACTGCTCAGTCGCGCGATCTTGGAGCTTCTTGTTGCTGGCGAACCGGTCGGGATGCAGGATCTGCACCGTTTCCTTGTAGGCGGTTTTCACATCTTCGGGCGTGGCATCATCGTCCAGTCCTAAAATGCGCAGTGCTTCCGTTCGATTCATAGCTCCCCATGTGCCGGTTTCGCGGTTGGTATCCGAAGCAGGATTCTACCATGCCACCTGCACGATCGCGATGTTTCCGGCTTGCGCTCACAGAATGCACGTGGGAAAAGAGCGCAGCGCGAAACCGCGGGAGGCTGTGTTTCACGTGAAACACTTGTCACAATGACGCAAGATAAACGAACAAATGTTTCACGTGAAACATCTTCGGTAAAGAGAAGTCCCTTCGACAGCGAGCTCATAAGTTCGCGAGTCGGAACCGGGCGACGGAGTTCTCCGACCGGGTACGCACAGTGTTATCTGAGAGTTGAACGCGCGCGGCAGGGCTCTCAACCGATCACGACCAGAAGCAACGAACCCCTGCCTCTCGGCGGGGGTTCGGATGAATAACGTATGGTGGAGCATAGGGGGATCGAACCCCTGACCTCAGGCTTGCAAAGCCCGCGCTCTCCCAGCTGAGCTAATGCCCCAAGTTGCACATTCTTTGGCTAGTCGCGAACTGCATAAAACCGCGTCTAGAAATTAATAAACGCTCCACCGGCTAACTCGGCTCACGGTGGAGCGTTTATTGCAAAAAATGGTGGGCCCGAATGGATTTGAACCAGCGACCTCACGCTTATCAGGCGTGCGCTCTAACCAACTGAGCTACGGGCCCAAAAAAAGTGCCTGATCACTATACGTCGAATCACTAAGTTCGGTCAAGCACTTTTTGAGTATTTCTTACCAGTTTTTGAATATCCGGTAACGGCAGCGTTTTTTCCAACTCGAGAGCCGTGCACACGGGTGCGCATTCCGATGCATGGTACGCTAAGACCAAGCACCGAGCTTGGCATCGGAAGGGGAACGCTTCATTGAACATCAAACAGATCAAGTACTTCGTCAGCGTCGCGAATCGCGGCAGCCTGTCCTCGGCCGCTCGCGAGCACGGCATTTCCGTGCAGGCAGTGTCGAAGTCGATGGCAGACCTCGAATCCGAATTCGGAGAGAACTTGTTCGATCGCAGCCATCAAGGCATCGTACTCACGCCCCTCGGCAAGGCGTTCCTGAAAAAGGCCACCGAAGTCGATTCGTCGTTTCGAGAGCTGGAGCTGATAAGCGAGTCCTGCGACGAAAAACCCGTCAAACTCCGGCTGTTCCTCGTCGCACCGGCGTTCTGCAACAACGCGAAAGCCCGCGCGAACATGGCTGCGTTCTTCGACAAGCACCTGCACGCCCGAACCGAAACATCCATCGGAACAGGAGAAGCCGGCCTTGACGCCCTTCGCGCGGGGTCATGCGATGCGCTCATCACCATCGGGCCGCTCGACCGCCCCGGCTTCGATTGCTTCCCCATGGGAACAGTTCCCGCAGGAATCTGCATGGCTGCGAATCACCCTCTGGCCCGCCAAAACGCCGTATCCCTCGAACAGCTGGAGCCCTACCGCGTGATATCTTCGCGCACGTTCGACCATTTCAACGAATCCATCTTGGTCATGTACCACGAAGACGGGCTGAAATCGCCGATTGTCGAACCGCTCGCGTTCGACGCGCCGCGCCAGTTCTACGTCAAGCACGCGGTGTGCTTCATGGTGAACATCGCCCCGCTTGGCGAGATGCTTCCCCGCAGCCGGATGATTCCCCTCGCAAGCGAAGATGCGAAGGCAATCCCTCTTTGCCTCATCACGCTCAAAGGAGCAAAATCGCCCGCGTACCGAAGCATGGAGCAGCTGCTGAAGGCTCGCGTGAAAACACGACCGTCCGTATCTTGAAACCAAAACGCCACGGCGATGCGACCAGCGACCCTGCCGAAGCGCTATAATCGGTAGGCCGGCCGCGCGCGACGCGACGCAAGAAGCCCGAGGAGGAGCGCCGATGATTCCCGTTACCGTTCAAACGCTGATCGTCTCGGCGGCGCCGTCGCCGTCCATCATCGTGCTGCAACCGGTAGAGGAGATCGTCCAAGAAGGGAAGTCGCGCATCATCCCCATCTGGGTTGGCGTGAACGAAGCGACGCAAATGGGCATCGCACTGGAAAAGGCGCGGTTCTCGCGGCCGATGACGCACGACCTGTTCCTCGACGCGCTGACGAACCTCGACGCGCAGATCGACCACGTGGTCATCAACGACGTGCAGGGTGCGACGTTCTTCGCGAGGCTCACGCTGCGCCAGCACGACCGCCTCATCGACCTCGACGCGCGCCCGAGCGACGCGTTGGCGCTGGCCGTGCGGCAGAAAGCTCCCATCTATATCGAGGAGGATGTGCTGGAGCGTGCTTCGTTCCCCTATGTGCTGAGGCGGACGGAACCGGAAGCGAGCGAAGCCGAACTGTCCGAGTTCAAAAAGTTTCTCGAAGGTCTCGCCCCGGAAGATTTCGAGGGCTGACCGATTCAGCCGGCGGAAAGCTTTCCGCCGCCTACCACAGTGCCGTCAAGGCATCGATGACGGCCTGAACGATCCCATGCGTCAAGCCCCCGTCGTCGGCCAGCGCCAGCCCCATAATCGCCGACAGGCTGACGGCGCCCGGTTCTTTCGGACGGCCCGTTGCGCTGGGCTTCTTCAACACGAACATCGACGGCTTCGCGTACGACACGGCCGGAGTCTCCACGGCATCCGGAGGCGTTTCGAGCCGAGGCTCGGGCCGCCGCTCCTGAGCGCGCCGCCGCCATCCTCCGCGTGCGAACGTTACCAGCAGGAACCCGGCGCGCAGCCACTCGTCCACGCACATGGCCACCCACATGCCCACGATGCCCCAGCCTAAGCCGATTCCCAGCGCATAGCCGCCTGCCACCGCGAATATCCACGACGAGATGACGTTCACCGTCACCGGGGTCTTCACGTCGCCCACCGCGATGAGCGCCTTCACCATCACGATGTTGAGCGCACGCCCGATGCCCAGGAATATCTCCACGAGCAGCACCTGGCGACCCAGCTCGTGCACCATCGGATCGGCGGTGAACAGGCCGAACACCGCGTCGGCGTTGATCCAGATGAGCGTGGACACGCAGGTGGTCAGCGCCACGGCAATGAGATCGGCCACCCACACGCGCCGCGCGACCGCATCGAACTTGCCCGCGCCGAACAGATACCCCAGCACGATCTGCGTCGCCTGCGACAACGCGATGGAATACAGGTAGGCGATGCCCGCGATCATCGAGCAGTACACCTTCACGGTGACCACCGTGGTGCCCAGCACGTTGATGAACGACAGGATGACGATCTGTGCGAGGTCGTAGTTCATCTGCTCGCCCGACGAGGGGATGCCCACGCCCAGCATGCGCCGAAGCGTCTTCCAGGGGAACGGGCGCAGGTACGCCAGGCGCATGCGCACATCGGTATGGCGCAGCACGAGGCGGCATGCCACCGCGAGGCCCGCGACGCGCGCCACCACGTTCGCCACTGCCGCGCCTTCCACCCCGAACGCCGGGACGAACGCGACGCCGCCGATGAGCACGGCGCTGGCCGCGATGTTCACCGCGTTCATCGCCAGGCTGGCGCGCATCACGTCGGCGCCGCGCGCGTAGCTGCGCAGCAAAGCCGTGAACGCGAAGAACGCCCCTTGCACCACCGTGGTGGAGCCGACGATCAGCAGGAACGACGACGCCATTCCCGTGATGGACCCGTCGATGTGCAGCCAGGAGAAGAACTGCGGCCAGAAGAGGAACAGCACCGCGGTCATGGCGGCCGCGAGCACGACGTTCACCACGAGGGCCACGGTGGCGATCTCCGACACCTTGCTGGTCGCCGACGATTTCCCCAGCACGCGGGTCACGAGCACGGTGGAGGCCGTGCCCATGGCCGACAGCGCGATGGTCACGATGTTGAGGATCTGCAGCGCGTTGCCCACCGCGGCGGCGGGTTCGGTTCCCAGCGGCGCCAGCATGAATTGGTTGATGTTCCCAATCATAATTTGCATAAACAGTTCCACGAACAGCGGGACGGAAAGCACGAACACGTCGCCAGCTGTGGTTTTCTCTGCCGGGCAACGCTGGGCGCGTTCGCGGCGCATCGTTTGCGCGCGCTTCGCGGCTCCGCGCGCTATCGACGACAGGTGCGCCGCTTGCGCGGCAGCTGCTCGATACATGGGTTTCCGTCCCCCTTTCGCGTGAACGGCCGCGTCGGCGGCCGTCGATAACAGTCATGAGGCGTGCAGTATACGGCACGTCAACAACCCGCCAGGGGGCTGCGGGTTCCTTCATGTTTTTCGCATTCATGAGAAAGCGGGAAAGAAAATGTTTCACGTGAAACATCGCGAACGAAGAGAGCCGCAAGCGATAACGCGAAAGAGGCCGAATGTTTCACATGAAACATTCGGGCGCGTGACAGGTGCAGTGCGGAAGCGAATGTTTCACGTGAAACATTCGCTGGGTGGCAGCGCGGCGCGCCAAAAAGAGAACGCCCCGCTTCGCAGGATGCGAGGCGGGGCGTTCAAGGTTACGCTGGAGGCTGTTTTCTACTCTTCGTCGCCTTCCGCGTTCTCTGCTTCTTCGACGTTCTCGATCTCGGCGGTGCCTTCGGCGCCGTCTTCAAGCTCGTCGATGGCGTTCTCGTCCAGTTCCTCGCCTTCCACCTGCGCGCCGGAGGCTTTCTTCTTCTTGCCTCGGCTGGAGATGGCCACCGCGGTCACGCGGTCCTTGTCGGCCGTCTTCATCACGCACACGCCCTGCGTGGAGCGGCCGAGCTCGGAGATGCCCGATACCGGAGTGCGCACGCACACACCTTCCTCGGACATGATCATGATCTCGTCGTCTTCGGCGACGATCTTCATGACGGCCAGAAGGCCCTTCTTCTCGGTCATCGTGATGGTGAACACGCCCTGGCCGCCGCGATGGTGCTCGGGGTACTCGGCGATGGGGGTGCGCTTGCCGTAGCCCTTCTCGGTGATGACGAACAGGTCGGTATCGGGCTGCGCGATCTCCATGCCCAGCACCTTGGCGATGGGCGGCACGTTCATGCCGCGCACGCCCATGGTGTCGCGGCCCATGGCACGTACTTCGCCCTCGTCCCACATGATGGCCTTGCCGGCGCTCGACACCATGAGCACCTTCTCGCCCGGAGCCACGCGCTTCACCGAGATGAGGCGGTCGTTATCCTTCAGGCTGATGGCGATCAGGCCGTCGCGGCGCGTGCGGTCGTACAGGTCCATCGACGTCTTCTTCACCATGCCGTGCTCGGTGGCGAACATGAGGTACTCGTCGGACGGGAAGTCCTTCGTCGCGATGACGGCCGAGATGGTCTCTCCCTTCTCAAGCGGCAGCAGGTTCACGATGGCCGTGCCGCGCGCATGGCGCGACGCCTCGGGCAGCTCGTACACCTTCAGGCGGTACACCTTGCCCTTCGTGGAGAAGAACAGCATGTAGGAGTGCGTCGACGCCACGAACAGGTGCTCGACGTAGTCGTTGTCCTTGAGGTTTACGCCCGACATGCCCTTGCCGCCGCGCTTCTGCTGGCGGTAGGTGGCCACGGGCAGGCGCTTCACGTAGCCGGCCTTCGTCATCGTGACGACCATGCTCTCTTCGGCGATGAGGTCCTCGACGTCGAGGTCCTTGGCCGCCTCGGACAAGAGCGTGCGGCGGGGGCTGCCGAACTTCTTCTTGACCTCGGACAGTTCCTCTTTGATGATGTCGTGCACCAGCTGGTCGTCGGACAGGACGCGCTTGAAGTACGCGATCTTCTCCAGCAGCTCCTTCAACTCGTCCTCGATCTTCTGATGCTCCAAGCCGGTCAGGCGGCGCAGGCGCATTTCGAGGATGGCGGCGGTCTGCTTGTCGGTCAGGCCGAAGCGCTCGGTCATGCGCTCGGCCGCTTCCTTGTCGGTCTGCGACGAGCGGATGATGTGGATGACCTCGTCGATGTTGTCCAACGCGATGATCAAACCTTCGAGGATGTGCGCGCGCTCCTCGGCCTTCGCCAGCTCGTAGCGCGTACGGCGGACGATGACCTCTTCCTGGTGCGCGATGTAGTAGTGCAGCATCTCCTTCAGCGAAAGCACGCGCGGCGCGCCGTCCACCAGCGACAACATGATCACGCCGAAGCCCACCTGCAACTGCGTGTGCTTGTACAGCTTGTTCAGCACCACCTGCGGGATGGCGTCCTTCTTGAGGTCGATGATGATGTCGATGCCATGGCGGTCGGCGCCGTCATGGATGTTGCTGATCTCGGGCAGCTTCTTCTCGCGCACCAGCTCGCCCAGCTTCTCAAGCAGGCGCTGGCGGTTCACCTGGTAGGGGATCTCGGTGACCACGATGGAGCTGCGGCCGTTCTTGCCCTCTTCCACTTTGCACTTCGCGCGCACGGTCAGCGAGCCGCGGCCCGTCTCGTACGCGTCGCGGATGCCCTTCTTGCCCATGATGATGCCGCCGGTGGGGAAGTCCGGGCCGGGCAGCGCCTTCATCAGCTCTTCGGTGGTGACGTCAGGGTTGTCCAGCATGAGGCACGTGGCGTCGATGGTCTCGCCCAGGTTGTGCGGCGGGATGTTCGTGGCCATGCCCACGGCGATGCCCTGCGAGCCGTTCACCAGCAGGTTAGGGAAGCGCGCGGGAAGAACCGTGGGCTCTTCGAGGCTCTCGTCGTAGTTGGGCTGGAAGTCCACCGTTTCCTTGTCCAGGTCGCGCAGCAGCTCCATGGCCACCTTGTCCAGGCGGGACTCGGTGTAACGCATGGCCGCCGCGCCGTCGCCGTCGATGGAGCCAAAGTTGCCGTGGCCGTCCACCAGCGGCACGCGCATCGAGAACGGCTGGGCCAAACGCACCATCGTGTCGTACACGGCGTAGTCGCCGTGCGGGTGGTACTTGCCGATGACGTCGCCGACCGTACGGGCCGATTTCATGTGCGGGCGGTTCGGCGTGTAGCCGGACTCGTTCATGGCGTACAGGATGCGGCGGTGAACCGGCTTCAAGCCGTCACGCACGTCCGGCAGGGCGCGCGAGACGATGACGCTCATGGCGTATTCCAAGAACGACGTCTGCATCTCCTTGCCGAGGTAGGCGGAGCGCACGATGGTGCCCTCGCCGCCGTTGGCGCCCTCGACGATGGAGCCGTGCGGGTTCGCGATCGACGACATGTCGATCAACGAGCGCGCCTTGTTCTCCTCGGACACGAACGCGCCGGGGCGCGACTCGTCCTCGCCGCCCTCGACGTCATCCAGCACGTCGTCTTCGTCGCCGGCCTCGGCCGCTTCGATATCGCCCGCGTCGTAATCCTCTTCGGCGCGATTCAAGAACTCGTCGAAAGAATCGTTGTTGTCTGCCATAAATCTCCTACCTTACAGGTTGGCGTAGTAAGTCAGCGAGGTATTCCGGCGGTCGTCAGACCACCAGAACGCTAGATGTCCAGGAATCGGACGTCGCGCGCGTGCTTCTGGATGAACTCCTTGCGCGGCTCCACCTGGTCTCCCATGAGGTCGCTCACCACGCGCTCGGCCTCGGCGGCGTCGTCGATGCTCACCTGCAGAAGCGTGCGGGTAGCCGGCTCCATCGTGGTCTCCCACAGCTGATCCGGGTCCATCTCGCCCAGGCCCTTGTAGCGCTGCACGTCGAACTTGTTCGGATCGTCGTACTCGGCCAGCACCGAGCCCAGCGAGCTCTCGTCGTAGATGTAGCGCTCGATCTTCGGCGAGCGCGAGTTCTTCTTCTTGAGGCCGAAGATGGGCGGCTGTGCGATGTAGATGTAGCCGCGATTGATGAGCTCCGGCATGTAGCGGTAGAAGAACGTCAACAGCAGGATGCGGATATGCGCGCCGTCGACGTCGGCATCGGTCATGATGATGATACGGTGGTAGCGCGACTGGTCGGCGTCGAAGTCGTCGCCGATGTTCGTGCCGATAGCCGTGATCAGCGAGCTGATGGTGTCGCTGGAAAGCGAGCGGTGCAAGCCCGCGCGCTCAACGTTGAGGATCTTGCCGCGCAAGGGCAGGATAGCCTGCGTCTTGCGGTCGCGGGCCTGCTTGGCCGAGCCGCCTGCGGAATCGCCCTCTACGATGAACAGTTCGGAGTTCTCCGGGGTCTTGGACGAGCAGTCGGCCAGCTTGCCCGGCAGCGCGAACGAGTCCAGCACGCCCTTGCGGCGCGTCATCTCGCGCGCCTTGCGGGCGGCTTCGCGAGCCTTGAGCGCCTGGGTGGCCTTGCCGATGATGCGCTTGGCCGGGGTCGGATTCTCCTCGAGGTACTCGGCCAGGCCCTGGGTCACGGCGTTCTGCACCAGCGGACGGATCTCGGTGTTGCCCAGCTTCGTCTTCGTCTGGCCCTCGAACTGCGGGTCGTGCAGCTTCACGGACACGATGGCCGCGCAGCCCTCGCGCGTGTCGTCGCCGGAGAGGTTGGAATCCTTCTCTTTGAGGATGCCCTTCGAGCGGGCGTACTCGTTGATGGTGCGCGTGACGGCCTGCTTGAAGCCGTCGAGGTGCGTGCCGCCTTCGTGCGTGTTGATGTTGTTCGCGAACGCCATGACGGAGTTCGTGGAGTACGAGGTGGACCACTGCATGGCCACTTCAACGGTGCCGTCGTCGTTCTCGGCCTCGAAGTAGATGGGCTTGTTCAGCGTTTCCTTGCCCTCGTTCAGGAACTTCACGAAGTCGACGATGCCGCCGGCGTACTGGAACACCTCGGTGCGCGGCTTGCCGTCGGCATCGGTGACGCGCTCGTCGTACAGCACGATCTTGAGGCCCTTGTTGAGGAACGCCATCTCGCGGAAGCGGTTCGCCAGAGTGTCGAAATCGTACACGGTGGTCTCGGTGAAGATCTCCGGGTCGGGCCAGAACGACACGGTCGTGCCGTTGCCGCGCTTCGTGGGGCCAACTTCGCGCAGCTTCTCGGACGTCTTGCCGTGGTCGAAGCCGATGAAGTACTCCTTGCCCTCCTTGCGCACCTGCACTTCCACGCGGGAAGACAGCGCGTTCACGACGGAGACGCCCACGCCGTGCAGGCCGCCGGACACCTTGTAGCCCTCGCCGCCGAACTTGCCGCCTGCGTGCAGGATGGTGAGCACCACCTCGACGGTGGGGATCTTCTCTTTCGGGTGCTTGTCGATCGGGATACCGCGCCCGTTGTCGTCGACCGAGATCGAGTTGTCCTGATGGATCCACACCTTGATCTCGTCGCAGTATCCGGCGAGCGCTTCGTCGACGGCGTTGTCGACGACCTCGTACACCAGGTGGTGCAGGCCGCGAGGACCCGTCGAGCCGATGTACATGCCCGGACGCTTGCGGACCGCCTCCAGGCCCTCGAGGACCTGAATGTCAGAACCGTCGTAATGGTCAGGTTTGTTTGCCACTGACATGCTCCTTTTATAGTGCGATGTGTGAGTGCAGCGCTGATTCGCGCTAACCTGAAAATTCTACCATAACCATGCCTTGATACCAATAAAATCCATCAAGTATGAAGGGTTTTAGAAGCCGTACGAGCCGCGATCTCGTATTCGATCATTATTTTTCGCATCGAACCGCTAAATGCGATTTTTATCGGCACGTATCGCCCTCTCGAGCGCCCTGCGGACCGTGGGACTTTCCACCGCCCCCACGCTGGCTTCGAGAGCAGCTTCCTCTTCGGGCGACAAAGGCGTGCGCGGGGTTTCCTCGCGACTCGCGCGCGCAGCGCGCTCGACGGCACCGTCCTCTTCCGCGCGGCGGAAGGGATGGTGAGCCTTCATTTCGAAGCGCGAAGGCAGGATCTTGAACGTCTCCACGTGCTCGCCTTGTTCTTTCAACTTCATCTTGAGGAACTCTTGGCGCGCATCGAGATCCGAGCGGATGAGGCTGTCGTCGGCGTACACCACCAGCTGCGCGCCCGTGCCCGTATGCGACGCCTTCGTCGTCGCGCCCTTCACCACCTCGTCGGCGGCCATGATGTACACGGCGTTCACGTGGTCGAGCACCATCTGCGCGGCATCCTTGTACACGGCCTCCACCGCGTTGCGCCACGCCACGTTCACGGCGGCGGCGCGCTGCGCCTTGCGCGACGCGTCGTCGCCGGCGGCCAGCGCGGCCATCAGCTCGTTGATGCTCTCGCCCAGCTTCCTCATGAGTCCCCCTCGATTCGCGCCGAAGGTTGTTCGGCCGGATCGGACGGCTGCCCGTCGCGCTCTTCGGCCTCCCCGCGCGCCGGTTGCGCGTCGATCGGCGAATGTTTCACGTGAAACATTCGATCCTCGTCAGGCATTTCGCCGGTTTTGCGCGGTTTCTCCAGCTCTACGATGCGAGCGCCGCCCAGCAGGTCGTCGTCGAAGTAGGCGAGGTTCGTCGTGGTGATGAACGTCTGGATGTCGCCCGAGATGAACGCCACCAGCGCGCGGCGGCGCGCGGCGTCCAGCTCGCTCATCACGTCGTCCAGCAGCAGCACCGGCTTTTGGCGCAAAATGTCCTGGATCAGCGTGGCCTCGGCCAGCTTGAACGCCAGCACCACCGAACGCTGCTGCCCCTGGCTGCCGAACAGGGCGGCGTTCTTGCCGTCGATGAAGAACTCGATGCGGTCGGCATGCGGGCCCACGAGCGCCCGCTTTCGCACGCGCTCCTCGCCGCCGCGGCGCGCAAGCGCATCCGCCAGCGCCTCGCGCGCCTCGTCGCGCCCGAACGTGCGCGTGGCGAACGAAAGGGGATCGTGCTCTTCCCACGAAGGGACGAAGCCCGCGTCCAGCCGCTCATGCCCGTCGGTGATCTCAGCGTAGTACGACGCCATCGAAGCCGCCAGCTTCTCGAACAGCGCGGCGCGGTAGCACGAAAGCTGCGCGCCGCACGTGACCAGCGTCTCGTTCATCGCCCCCACCAGCGCAGCCGGCGCCTCGTCCTTCAGCAGGCGGTTCTTGTGGCGCAGCACCTTCTCGTAATCGCGCCGGATGAGGTAGTGGTTGGCCGACAGCTGCGAGCCCAGCGCGTCCAGCGCGGCGCGGCGCACCGACATGGCCCCTTTCGCCAGCTCCAGGTCGTCGGGCGTGAACGTCACGGACGGTACGAGGCCCTTCAGGTCGGCTGTGCGCTTGGGCTTCCCGTTCAGCAGGTGCTTCTTCTTGCCCTCGGCCATCTGTACCGCCAGCTCAAGCTGACGGCTGCCGTCGGTGACGTCGGCCGTCAAGCGCGCGAAGGGAGCCCCGGCGCGCACCAATTGGTCGACGGGCGCATGTCGAAACGACGATTGCGCCGTCAGCAGGCCTATTCCCTCGACGACGTTCGTCTTCCCCGCGGCGTTCGGTCCCACGAGCACCGTGAGCGGACCGATGCCGTCGAGATCGAACGCCTCGTAGCTGCGGAAGTTCAGAAACGAGATATGGGCGATGGCCAGATCCACGATATGCCGCGCGCGTCCTTACGCGATGCGCACGGGCATGACGAGGTACAGGAAGTTCTCGCCCTCGTCCGCCTTGAAGATGCCGGGCTTCATGGATGACTGCACTTCGAGGAACACGTTGTCAGTGTTCACGGAGGACAGCCCGTCCAGCACGTAGGCGTAGTTGAACGCAATCTCCACGTCCTCGCCTTCGCCCTCGCACGACAGCGTCTCCTGGGCCGAACCCACGTCCTGCGCCACGGCGGACAGCTGCACGGTCTGCGACGCCATATTGATGTCGAAGCGCACCGGCGAGCTGGTCTGTCCCAGCAGCGACGTGCGCTTCACGCCGGCCACGAGGTGCCCCACGTCCATGCTCACGCGCGTGGCGTAGGAATCGGGCAGCAGCTGGCGGTAGTTCGGGAAGTTGCCTTCCAGGCGGCGGTTGATGAATACGGTGTCGTGGTACGTGACGACGATCTGGTTCTCAGCCAGCGCCAGCTTGAGGTCGTCCTCCGAGCGCGGCAGCGAAGATATCTCCTGCAAGAACGATCCCGCGATGACCGCCTGGAACTCCTCGGCGCTGGATTCGGGAAGCTCGGCTTCGGTGATGGCGAGGCGATACGAGTCGGTGGCCACCATCTTGAGCGTGGTGTCCTCCAGCGTGATCAGCACGCCCGTGAGGATGGCGCGGCTCTCGTCCTTCGACACCACGCGCGCCACGCGCTTCACCATGGAAGCGAACTGCGTGAAGGGAATGGACACTTCCTGCTGCACGTCCACGTGAGGGAATCCGGGGAAGTCCTCCGCGTCGAGCGTCTTGATGGAGAACGACGCCGTGTCGCACGTGATGACCGCCGAGTCGTCCTCGGCTGCCACGTGCACGGCTGCGTCGGGCAGGTTCTTCACGATCTCGGAGAACAGCTTGCCGGGAACCACGGCCTTGCCCGTCTCCTCGATGAGCGCCGAAACCGAGTACTGGATGGACAGCTCGAGGTCGGTCGCTTGAAGCGTAAGGGTGTCGTCGTGCGCGTCGAGGTAGATGCCCGACAGAATGGGAAGCGTCGATCGGGTTGCGATGCCCTTGAGCACCACGGATAACGCGTTCTGCAATTCCGATTGGTTGATGCTGAATTTCAAGACGTTCCCTTTCTCTAGAAGCAGCGAGCGCTGCCGTCATTATAGAGGTTCGAATGTTTCACGTGAAACATTGCGCATGATCGGCATGACGTATGAATGCGGGTTTTCGGGTTTTGCTCTTTGCTCTTGATCTTCTCTAATATATCTAAGGTTTTAATAGTTGTAATAATAAGGGCGGTGGAAATGTGGAAAACCTACGTTATCGCATGTCAACCCTTGGAATTCTTCCTGAATCGATCGTGCAGACCGAGCACCCTCCCTCAACATCAATTATCGCTTTTATTATCTTTCCATAGGGTTGCACCGCTTTTCGGCAACTTGTCAGTCATGTTTCAGTCATCTTTCCGCCGAACGCGCGTACGCTACATCTCGTTGATGAGCCCGCGCAGCGCTTCCAGCTCCTCGCGCAGCTCGCGGTTCTCCTTCATCTTCTCCTCGACGTTGGTCACCGAGTACATTACGGTGGAGTGGTCGCGGTTGAACTTCTTGCCGATGTCGTTGAACGGCAGGTCGAGCATCTGGCGGCACAGGTATATGGCTATCTGGCGCGCGTAGATGATGTTGCGCGTGCGCTTCTTGCCCACGAGGTCGGCGTGGCTCACCTTGTAGAAGTTCTCCACTTCCTTTTGAATGTCGGCGATGGTGAGGCGCTTCGAAGGGCCGCCGGTGAAGTGGTTCTCCAGCAGCGTGCGCACGTCGTCCAGCTTGAGGTCGGGCTGGTTGAAGAACGTCATCTGGTAGATCACCTTCGTGACGGCGCTCTTCAGCTCGCGGATGTTCGAGCTGGAGCTTTCCGCGATGTACATCTGGATGTCGTCGGGGATGTTGAAGTCGTGCGACCCTTCCGACTCGCGGTACTCGTCCACGAAGCTTTTCACGATGCCCAGCTTCGTCTCGATCTCGGGGGGCTGGATGTCGAACGTGCCGCCCGAGTTGAAGCGGCTGCGGTAGCGCTCGTCGATGTCGATGTTCTTCGGCGCGCGGTCGGCCGACAGCACCACTTGGCGGCCCTGGCTGGTCAGCTTGTTGAATATCTGGAACACGATGTCGAGCGTCTGCTTCTTGCCCTGCAGGTACTGGACGTCGTCGATGAGCAGCACGTCGGCTTCCTCGTAGCGCGTCTTGAAGTTCTTGTAGCTGGATTTCTGCTTGTCGTGCGCCGCGCTGGCCTCCATGTAGTCGCTCAACAGCTCGGCCGAGTCCACGTAGATGGTGGAAAGCTGCGGCATCGTCTCGTTGATGTAGTTCTGGATGGCGCGCATGAGGTGCGTTTTCCCCAGACCCGACTTGCCGTAGATGAACAGCGGGTTGAGGTGCGCCTTGCCCGGCATCTCGGCCACGGCCACGGCCATGGAGTACGCCATGCGGTTCGAATCGCCGATGACGAAGTTCTCGAACGTAAGCGTGGACGCGGGGCTGTCGGGGCCGTCGAGCGCTATTTCTCGTTTCGCGCCGACGCCGGCGACCTCTTCCCCTACCGCCCCTCTATGCGCTTCGGGACGGCCTGCGTCGATTTGCGGCGAACTTGCGGCATTCGCGGCAGGAGCCGCCGCGGGCTGCGGAGAGCTGACGGGCGCAGGCGTTTCTGCCGCCGTCGCCATGGTTGCCGCCGGGGCTGCCTGCGCGGCGGGAGGAGCAGGCGCCGGAGCGGGAGGCTCGGCGGCTGTGATGTCCACTTCGATGATCACGGTGAACGGCATGTGGTACAGGTCGTTCAGCGCGCGTTTGATGAACTCGACATAATGACGCTCGATCCATGTCTTTATAAAGTCGTTGTCCGCGGTGATCATGAGGAACCCGTCGCTCATAGCCTGCGGATGCAGGCGTGAGAAGAACGCGTTGATCTGCGACGGATCGATATTGTTGTAGCTTTTCACCTGGCCGCATACTTCGGACCAGACCTGCTCGAGTTTTTCGCTGTTCATAGCTTGCTTCCTTGATGGGGGCATCGCGAATGTTTCACGTGAAACATCTCTCTCGTGCGTCAAGCGGGCGCCACCCGCCGCCGCTTCGATTGTATTAACAGATCGAAGCCGGGTAAAGGCCGATTATAGGGAATTTGCCACGTGGTATCCCAGATCGGTCAGAATGCGCTTCTGTCCGACCGTTTTCTCGATAAGCCCGGCTTCCTCTAATTTCGACAGCGCCACGTACGTGCTTGATTGCGGCACGCCGGTCAAACGCGACAGGTCCGTTACTCCCAGGGCTCCTTCGCTCAGGAAGATGGGCAGGAAGTCGCGCTCGCGTTGCGACAACGGGGGGATAAGCGGCGCCATCGCATGCTGGGCTTGCATGCCCATGCCCTGAGCGCGATGAGCCGGGGCACCGTGCTGGGGATAGTAGGGCGCGCCTGCCGCGTAGGGATTCTGCGCATAGCGCGGGGGCGCGTACTGCGGTTCGGGCTCGTAACCGTAAGGCGGTCGTGCGGGCGCGGCTTCCTGCGGATACGGTGGGTTTGCGTATCCGTATTGCGCCGGGTAGGCGGGTTGCTGCATCGGCTGCTGGGGAGGAATCTGCTGCTGCAGCTGCTGCGGCGCCTCGTGCATCGGGTAAGCGGGTTCCATGGCCGATGGTTGCGCGGATGCAGGGTGAAGCGCGCTCGATTGGTCGACGGGCGGCATATCGGTCGCCTCGCCCGCACGTAGGCTGATGGTCACTACGGCGCCTGTTCCCAGGTTGTCCTCAATGGTGATGGTGCCGTGCGAGAAATCGAGGTACTCTTTCACGATGGGCAAGCCCGACCCCACGCCGCGAATATAGTGTTTCATCGGCTCCACGGCGGATGTGAACCCGGGGATCTGCGCTTGATCCTTATAAGGTATGCCCGGGCCCTGGTCGGCGAAACGGATGGTATTGCCCTCGTCCAGGATGGACACGGTAGCCTCGGCGAAACGCGCGTGGATGAAGTTTTCCGATACTTCGCGGATGACGGTGTACGGAATGGTCCCTCCGGCGTTTTTAGCCTGTTCATAAATTTTCGAAGCAAGGCTTTCAATGAATTCAGCCGTCGGCGCCGGGTGTATCTCCGTCACGCGCGGGGCGCTGCGAAGATCGTCATACAGCGCGATGCGCGCTACGGCGTGTACATGCGTGTAGTCGAAAGGCTCCACGTTTTCATCAGCGGTTTCATCCTGATGATCTGCTTTTTCAATCTGGTTGTCCAATGGTGTTCCGTTTTCAGATTCGATATTCAGCATTTTTCAGCAACATTCAAAGGCATTGTAGCGTTTTTTCGATTCTGAATCTATCCACCTGGGGAATTCATAGCATTCAAAACTATGTATTCATCTATTTCTAAATCCTGCACTGCTTTCCACATGGGCTTTTCAACGTTTTCCACTTTCTATTCAGAAAATGTGGAAAACGTTGAAGAACGTATTCTGGAAAACGTACGAACGTTGGTGAAAAACGTGCAAAAATGTTGATAGCCTCCAAGCGGATTGGCGCTTCCTGGGCCGAAACGCGTCCTCCGGCAGGACGTGACCGTTTGAATTCGTTTACGTGAAGATTGGGTAACATATTGCCCGGTCGTATGGGTGAATCACACGGCAAGCAATATATAACACCAGGTCAAAGCTTTGTTAATAACTACGATCACCTTTTATGCCTGATGAGAGGCTTGTAAAAGAATGAGAAAATATCCCTTGACAAACCGATGACGTTAGAGATTTCCACAACGGCTCTCGAATGAATCGAGAGTTTTCAACATTTTCCACAATCGAGCTGTGCGAAAAAGAGGAAAACGGTTGAAAAAATAGCCATCCAAGCATGGTCGAGGACATTCAGAACAAACTTTCGAGGTTTTCCACGGCGAAGAGACCTTCCCTTGGGTTCGTTCTATTCGAAGCGACCTGGAAAAAATCATGAACCCTTCTTGTGAGTTTTCCTTGACTCCCCGGTAACGTGAGCTATACTTTCGAGGTTGCTCTAAAACCATGAAAGGGAATCAATATGAAGCGCACGTATCAACCTAACACTCGTAAGCGGGCTAAGTGCCACGGTTTCCGTGCTCGTATGTCGACGAAGGGCGGCCGCAAGGTGCTGGCTGCTCGTCGCGCCAAGGGCCGCAAGCGTCTCTGCGTGTAAAGAGAGCTTTAGGTTGGAGACCATTAAATCCCGCGGGGATATCTCCGATCTGTTCTCATGCGGTAAGCGTCTGCATACGCCGTACCTTACGTTCATAGTGTTACCCACGAAGCAGCACGGCCAGCAAGGTCGTGTTGCTTTTATTGCGGGTAAAAAGTCAGGGAATGCGGTATGGCGCAACAGCGCTAAACGACGCATGCGAGCCGTATGTCACGAACTGGGCGGTCCGTGGGCGGGCTACGATGTGATATTTCTCGCGAAGTCGGGTATCATGAGGAGTTCTTATAGTAAAGTGCATACAGCATGTGCCGAGACGTTGAAGCGGGCTGAATTACGTTAGGGACGAGAGGAATGAAGGCATTTCTGAAACAGGTGCCGTGCAAAGTGGCGGTGTTTCTCATCACCTTCTACCGGGCTGCCATTTCCCCTCTGTTCCCTTCTTGCTGCCGCTTCACGCCGACGTGCTCCGAATACGGGCTCATAGCCTTCCAGCGCTACGGGTTCTGCCGGGGTTTCAAGCTCACGGTGAAGCGTGTGCTACGTTGTCGTCCGGGGGGTTCGCACGGCTACGATCCTGTTCCTTGAGGTCGTCGCGCGGGCTTCTTTGGTATAGAGGAAGGAACAACTGAACATGTGGGACGTATTTAAGGACTGGATATTCGACATTATCCATTTCTTCTATGACTTCTGCGGCGACTGGGGCCTGGCCATCATCATCGTGACGGTCATCTTCCGTATTCTGATCTCACCTTTGATGCACAAGCAGACGAAATCGTCGTTTCAGATGCAGAAGGTGCAGCCGCTCATGCAGGAGCTGCAGCGCAAGTACGCTGACGATCAGCCTCGCTTGCAGGAAGAGATGCAGAAGCTCTACGCCGAGGTGAAGTTCAACCCGCTGGCGGGCTGTCTGCCCATGCTGCTGCAGATGCCTATCTTCATGGCGTTGTTTCAAGTGCTCAGCGAGATGGGTTCGCGCACATCGGGCACCACCTACGAGTTCTACAACCTGGTTCCCAGCTTGGTTATGAGGCCTTCTGAGGCTCTGGCCGTTGGTTTTGGAACGTTTGTTCCCTATTTGATCCTTATGGTGATCTTCGCGGGCGCCACGTTTTTGCCCATGGTTCTCATGCAGATGGGAAACAAGGACAACCCGCAGCGCAAGCAGACCATGATCATGGCCGCTGTGATGAGCGTGTTCATGCTCTGGATCAGCTGGAGCTCGCCCGCCGGCGTGCTTCTGTTCTGGGGCGCGTCCTCCCTCATGGGCATTGCGCAGCAGCAGATCTCCATGCGCATCATGAAGAAGCGCGACGCCGAGGCCGCTGAAACCATCGAGGTGAAGCCTATCGAGGTGGACGTGACCCGCAAGCAGAAGAAGCCCCGTCCGACCAAGAAGGATACGACGAAGCGCAAGTAACCGCGATTGTTTCACGTGAAACATTGAGGAGTCTGTCATGGCTGAAGAATTGGTTGATGAGAAGCCTCTTGATGAGGAACCCGCTGAACTGACCGACGAGGATCTGGATCGCATTGCCGATACGGCGATTGGAGCGCTCCAAGATATTCTCAAGTACTTCGAGGTGGGCGAAGTGACCATCGACGAGTACGAAGGCGACGAAGGCGAGCTGATCCTCGACATCACGGGCGACGATCTGGCGGTGCTGATTGGCCGTCACGGCAAGACGCTCGACGCTCTGCAGTTCCTCGTGTCGGCGATTACCGTGCGCACCATCGGGTTCCGCTACCCGGTCATCGTGGACGTCGAAGGTTACAAGAGCCGTCAGCGCGAGAAGCTCGAATCGATTGCCCGTTCTTCCGCGAACCGCGCAGCTAGCCAGAACCGCAGCATCAAGCTTCGTCCGATGACACCGTACGAGCGTCGTATCGTGCATATCTGCCTGCGCGACGACGACCGTGTGGAGACGGCATCTGAAGGCGAAGGCAGCGCTCGTCATGTGGTGATTCTTCCTCGCTAAACTTGTAAGTCTCGGTTTAGCCGCAAACCCGCATCGAAAGGTGCGGGTTTTTGTTTTTAGTGTTTCACGTGAAACATTAGAAGTTCCTTTCAATCGAGATTTTCGATGATGGCTCCCCCGTCTCCCTTCGTGTTTCGAAAGCGAATCGCCTTAAACCTGATTCTCCTTTGTCCTTACGCTAAATGTTTCACGTGAAACATTAGAAAAGGGTCAAGAGCTCGGTTTATTGTCGTGAGTGTTTCACGTGAAACAATAGACAATGGTCTAACCTCAGTCTGTTTCGCGTCATGAGTGTTTCACGTGAAACACTCTTACCTGAGGTGCGTTTCGCTCAAATGTTTCACGTGAAACATTTGAAACGTCGTGATTTGAATGTTTCACGTGAAACATTCCTCTATACTGAGGGCATTCAATTGTAGAGGAGTGAACATGCGCGAGGATCTTTTGAAACGCCATCTGGAGTTGGTTATCGAGGCCAATAAGACCACCAACATCACGCGTATTTCGACATGGGATGAAGGGATGCTTCTCCACGTGCAGGATTCTTTAGTTGGTCTGCCTGAATTGAGAGAAGCACCGGAAGGTCGAATGGTCGATATTGGATCAGGGGCAGGTTATCCGGGTATTCCCCTAGCTATAGAGAGCGGTCGTTCTACGCTTCTAGCTGATTCCGTCGGTAAGAAAACCACGATCCTCGCTTCGATGGTGCAAACGTTAGGTCTTGATAACGTTGATGTGTATACCGGCCGAATCGAAGACCTTGCTCGTGAAGAACCTGCCTCGTTCGCTGCGGTGACCGCTCGGGCGCTTGCTCAGCTGTCGATACTCATGGAATTCGCCAGCCCGTTGCTGCAGGAAGGTGGGCGGTTGATTTGCTATAAAGCCAATGTATCCGATGAAGAGATGGAGCATGCCCTATCGTTGCAAAACCGCTTGGCGATGAAGCTTGTATCCGATCGTATCGTTGAGCTTGGCAAGAATCACCGCCGCATCATTTGCTTCGAAAAAACGGGTACCCCGCATGTAAAGCTTCCGCGCAAAACAGGTTTCGCGCAAAAACGCCCGCTCTAATGCAGAATGTTTCACGTGAAACATTCTGCATTAGAATCTAGCGCTAACCTTACGCGGATTCCATTCAGTTCTAACACGCAGCCTACGCGCATTTAGCTCGGATCCAGAGTAAACGCCAAACGCCGCGTTCTCGCATAGACAACGCAGATAGTGAATTGAATTCGGATCCAGCGGAGTCTAATGTTTGTCCTTCATTTTTTGGAATAGGCTTCCGTGAACGTCGTTACGACGCTTGAGGACTTCAGCGTGGATCGCTTCGCACACGCCTTCGAGGTTCTCCATTACTTCGTTATTAGCGAATCTCAGCTCTTTGATCTCGAGCATTTCGAGAAAGGTTGTTCTAACGCGGTCGTATTCCTTCTGGCTTTCGGTATAATGGCTATCACCGTCCAGTTCAATGCTGAGACGCGCCTTTCTGCAATAGAAATCAACAATGTATGATCCAATCACTTTTTGAGCTACGAACGGTGTAGGATATTCTCGTAAGAACGAGAACCAAAGCCTTCGCTCTGGATAGGTCATTTGATTACGCATGTTTTTTGCCCGCTGGGCGAGCAATTGGCGCCGCGTGGTATTCATCAGCAACCTCCTTTTTCCTATCTAGTATTGTACAGATGTGGTCTTACGTGCATATGGCAGGTTTCTAGCGTGCGGTCTATGCGGATCTCACGCCGTTTACCTCATTTTCCAACGCGGTTTCTATATTTGTTTCACGTGAAACACTTTTGGTTCTAGCAGGCTCCCGATGTTTCACGTGAAACATTTTGGGCGAGTGTTTCACGTGAAACACTAAACAAGGTATACTGTGTTCGCGGTCAAGAAAGGGGGTCCCTGTGGGACTATTCGATGGTCTCAAACGAGACAAAAAAGCAGCAGAGACTGTCAAGCAACATAAAAAAGAAGAGATCGTAGAGGACGAGTTGATCATCGACCATATTGAAGTGGTTGAACGAGAGACTGTGAAGCCTTTGGTAGAGCAAGAAGTTCCTCCTACTCCTATCAAGACGATCAAAGATAAAGCGCCTGTCAAACATGTGGTCGGTCAGACAAAGGTGATGGCCATCATCAATCAGAAGGGCGGCGTTGGAAAATCCACGACTGCGATCAACCTTTCCGCCGCATTGGGAGAGTTGGGCAAGCAAGTTTTGTTGGTCGATCTTGATCCGCAGGGCAACTCCTCGAGTGGTTTAGGTATCGAGAAGAGCCAAGTGCATAATTGCGTGTACGACGTTTTATTGAACGACGTTGCAATAGAGGATGTCATCATCCCGGATGTGGGCGAAGGGCTCGATCTCGTACCAGCCACGATAAATCTTGCAGGGGCAGAAGTAGAGCTTGTATCCGAGATGGCCCGTGAGAATCGCTTAAAAGACGCCGTAGGAAGCCTTCGAGGCAAGTATGACTATATATTTATCGATTGCCCTCCTTCTCTCGGCTTATTGACGGTCAACGCGCTTGTTGCTGCGGACAAGCTGTTGATACCAATTCAATGCGAGTTTTACGCACTGGAAGGTGTGACAAAACTCCTTGATTCAATGAAACGTGTCAAAACTCGTCTGAATCCTACCCTTGATATCTTCGGTGTTCTTCTTACTATGTACGATGGTCGTACTACTCTTTCTCGACAAGTCGTTGAAGAGGTGCGCAGCTATTTCGGTAAAACGGTTTTTACGACGCTTATTCCCCGTACGGTTAAATTGTCTGAAGCACCGAGCTTCGGCCAGCCTATCACCCAATACGATCCATCGGGCAAGGGAGCGCAATCGTATGTAAACCTCGCAAAGGAAGTGGTACAACGTGGCTAAAGCGAACAAAAGCGGATTAGGTCGTGGCTTGAACTCGCTTCTTGGTGGAGCGTTTGAGGAAGCAGCCCCTCTCGAATCTACGCCCAAACGGGTGTTGGTGGAGCAACAACGCGAAGAGACTGCCGTACCGATCCCTATGCATACCGAACCCGTGGTTGAACGTCAGAATGTTTCACGTGAAACAATCACGCCAATGAAAGAGGAATCGATCGTCGATGGTGAAAGCCAAGTAACCATTAAAAGCGTTGTTCAGCGCCGAACCGACGAGGTTCCGATAGAGTCCGTCAGTCCGAACCCCGATCAGCCGCGCACGAACTTCAAAAGAGAGGCGCTTGAGGAGCTTGCAGCATCAATCGAGAAGGATGGTCTGCTGCAGCCGATTCTCGTTCGTCCCGTTGGAACCAATGAATATCAGATCATCGCGGGCGAACGTCGTTGGCAGGCATGTAAAATCGTAGGATTGAAAACCGTGCCGGTACGCATTAAGGATGCGGACGACGATCAAGCGCTCGAGCTTGCTCTTGTGGAGAATATTCAGCGTTCCGACCTTAATCCTATAGAAGAGGCATACGGTTATCGCCGCATGATGGAGCGTCGTAACCTCACGCAGTCCGAAGTAGCACAGGCTATGTCAAAAGGCCGTTCTACTGTGGCTAATGCGTTGCGTTTGCTCGAGCTTCCCGAAGAGGCGCAGCAATTATTGTTCGAGGAGAAGATATCGGCGGGTCATGCACGCGCAATCCTGTCCATTCCCACGAAAGAAGGGCGTCAGAAGCTGACGGACAAGCTTGTTGCGGAAAAACTTACGGTTCGAGAAGCAGAGGCTATCGCGCGTCTGTTCTCGGGTAAGCGCAATGACGCCCCGACGAAGAAGGAGCCGTTGCCTAAGACGTTTAAAACGGTGGCAAAAGCTTTGAAAGATGTGTTGCATACGCCCGTAAAGGTGAAGTCTTCTAACGGAAAGAACAAGATTGAGATTGAATTCCAAGATGAGGAAGATCTCGAGAGGTTGTTCGAGGAGCTCATAGCTGCAGCGTCCTAAAGGTCGAAAGGTTCCCAAAAGAAAGCCCGGAATGTTTCACGTGAAACATTCCGGGCTTTCTTATTTTTGTATACGTATTCTCTTGTGCATCCGTTGCAACAGTAGGCAACTGAAGTGTTTCACGTGAAACACTTCAGTTGCAAGGCTTGAAGGTGTTTTTCAGTTGGCCACAGGCGCCGGAGATATCAGAACCACGGGAGTCGCGCAGCGTAGCTTCCGTTCCTTTCTTTGAAATTTCGGAGAGCCATAGATTAATCGTTTCAGGCGAGCTCGGTTGGAATTCTGAACCTTCTATTGCATTGATAGGGATGAGGTTGACGTGGCATAGAAGATTCGAGCAGAACTTTTGAAGAGCCTTAAGGTCGGCAGGTGCGTCGTTCACGCCTTCGATCATGATGTATTCGAGCGTAACCCGGCGGTTTGTCTTCGCCACGTAGTTCTGAAGCGCTTCTTTCAACGAAGGCAATTTGTAACGAGCAACATTAGGCATAATGAGGTCGCGAATCGGTTGACGCGCTGCATGGAGCGAAACCGCGAGGGTAAATTGCTCGGGTTCCTCAGAGAAGCGTTCCAAACCAGGCAAAACCCCGCAGGTTGAGACGCTGATGTGGCGTGCTCCTATTTCAAGACCTTTCTTGTGGTTAAGGATGTGCAATGCGGCCATGGTGTTGTCGTAATTGAGAAACGGTTCTCCTTGACCCATTCCTACGGCGTTCGTGACACGCTTCCCCATGTCTTCTTGGACGATAAGTACTTGGTCGACTATTTCTCCCGGTGTGAGATTGCGCGCGAAACCTTCCTGGCCTGTCGCGCAGAACGCGCATGCGATGGGACACCCTGCCTGCGTGGAGAAGCATACGGTCAAGCGATCGCCGTTGCGCGAAGGGATTCCTACGGTCTCTACGCGGATACCGTCGTCGAACTCAACAAGGTATTTCCGTGTCCCGTCTTTCGAAATCTGACGATCGACGACAGTCGGCATCGTGAGTGGAAAACGTTCAGCAAGGGTTGCTCGCAGAGAACCAGGGAGATTCGTCATCTCGTCGTAGCTGGACGCATGTCGTTGGTAGAGCCATTCCTGCAGCTGCTGTGCGCGGAAAGCGGGCTGCCCTAGTTCTTTCATTACTGAAGCGAGTTCGGGCAGCGAATAGGTTTTGATTGATTTATCCATAGCCGCCATTATACATTGTTTCACGTGAAACATCCCTTTGCTATACTGCAACGAACGTATCAAGGATGATGAAAGAAGGATGCATGTCTGAATGCCGCGTGGCGTTGCTCGCCGGAGGAAAGAGCGGGGAACGCGAGGTGTCTCTCGCATCGGCCGAAGGCGCGCGAGGGGCCCTTGAAGAAGCCGGATATACCGTTACGCAGCTCGATCCTGCCGACAAGGAGGATCTGAAACGTTTGATCGACGGTCCTTTCGACGTTGCTTTTCTCTGTTTGCATGGGAAATATGGGGAAGACGGCACCGTGCAGGGTCTTTTGGAAACGATTGGGCTCCCTTACATCGGTAGCGGGGTGTGGTCGAGCGCTTTGGCAATGGATAAAGTGAAGTCGAAGCTGTACTACGAACAAGCCGGCATCCCTACTCCCCCCTCTGTACCGCTGCAGAAGGGAGATTCTTACGACGTGGATTCTATCGTCGAGAAGCTGGGCGCGCATTGTGTGGTGAAACCCGGCACGGAAGGAAGCGCACTGGGGGTGTTCATCGTCGAAGGTGCTGCGGCAATCGGCGAAGCAATCGAGAAGGCGTTCGACATCGATTCAGAGGTTCTTGTTGAACGCTATATAAAAGGTAAGGAGTTGACGGTTGCGGTCATTGGCGACGCAGAAGTCGAAGCGTTGCCTATAATCGAAATCGTTCCTAAAAGCGATTTCTACGATTTCGAGTCGAAATATGCTCCCGGTGGTTCGCAGCACTTGTGTCCCGCGCCGCTGTCGGATGAAACGACGCGGATGGTGCAAGAGCTTGCGGTTCGTGCCCACCGCGCGTTGTCGTGCGAAGGGGTTTCGCGCTCTGATTTCATTTTGGAAGAAGACGGTTCGTGCTGGACGCTGGAGACGAATACCATTCCCGGCATGACGGGAACATCGCTGCTTCCCGATGCCGCGCGTGCGGCGGGCATTTCTTTTCCCGAACTCTGTACGCGGCTTATCGGTTATGCTCTCAGTTAATAAACGGAGGAGTGGAATGTTTCACGTGAAACATTCCACTCTTGAAGAAAGACTAGAACGCGCCGCATGATTTGAGGCTGAAAAGAGCAAGGGCTACGAGCGCCAGCAAGAACAGCCAGCTGACCGCATAGCAGCCCTTGTTTCCTTTGCGCCCCTGCTCGATGAGTTTCTCGGACATTTTACGTCGACTCTTCATGATCACCGTTCCCGCTTCCTTTGGAGGAAATGCTACGGTCTGTTTTGGAGTCCAATTACCATTGCTGGAGATTACCTGTTCGACACCTTGCTCGCCGAGATCGATTTCCGGTCGCACGCCATCGGAAAGACGCTGCGCCGTTGTAGCTATGAAAGGCTTGAAAGCTTGATCGAGATTGGAATCGTAGCAGATGATGGCGACTTGGCCCCAGTAGTGGCCCGGTTCGGGATGGTCGGTGAACGCGACGAACGATAACAAGGCTTGCAGTTTCCACTCGCGTGCGGCGAGAATGCTCAGCTGGCGTGAAAGCTCAGCATCGAGAAATCCGATCAGCGCGCCGAAGCGGTTTTTCATCCAAGCGGTGGACACCCCGTTGTCGGTTTGAAATACGATCTCGAACACGTCGCCTATAGGATTATCGGCTCCGAGCAGGATTGCAGCATCTTTCTTTGAAAGGGTATTGAATCGTGCGTACGTACCGAAGTAACGCTCAGCCTGCATGTTCTCTCCTTCGAGCCGTTCTTTTTGTCAACGTCGGCGTAACAGTTTGTATGATCCCATGATAGATGATAGGCTGGACGGTATGGATAAACAAAATATGCTCTCGCAGGATACCCTGCAAAGTTTCATAAGCGATGGCACTTCCCAGGCCGTCCGCGACCGGTATGCGTCGCTTCCCGAAATCGCAGCGACGATGGATTTCGGCGATCTCGACCATAACGTCGTGGTTCTGGACACCGAGACCACCGGCTTCTCTTTCAACCATGATGAGCTGACGCAGATCGCTGCAGCTCGCATGGAACAAGGCGAAATAGTCGAATGGTTCATCACGTTCGTGAACCCGGGAAAGCCCATTCCGGAAGATGTCGCGCACCTGACCGATATCCACGATAGCGATGTGGCTGATGCTCCGCTTCCCGCCGACGCACTGGCCAAGCTTGTGGAATTCATTGGCGATGCGAAGGTGGTCGCGCATAACGCAGAGTTCGATCGTACGTTCACCACGCGTCATCCCAGCGGTTATCCCCTGTTGGAGAATACCTGGATCGATTCGCTCGATCTTGCGCGAATCGCGCTTCCCCGCATGAAATCGCATCGCTTGCTCGATCTTGTACGGGCTTTCGGCGCGCCTTTGTCGACGCACCGCGCCGATGCCGACGTAGAGGCGACCTGCGCCATCTTCCGCATCCTGCTGGCGGGCGTTGCGACGATGCCGCCGGCGCTCGTGTGCGAGATCGCGCATATGGCGACTCCTGACGAGTGGTCGACGAGGATGGTATTCGAGCAGTTCGCCCGAAAGTACGAGGTGGAAGCGAACCAAGATGTTTCACGTGGAACACCAAGTTTGAGATTCTCTTTGCGCGCCCTTCGTCGTGACCGCTTGGGCAAGCTGGAGCGCGCGGCAAAGCTGGACGCCGACGATATCGCGGCCGATCCGCAACGCTCGCTTACGTTCCCTTCAGATGCGGATATCGTTCAAGCCTTTTCGGAAACCGGGCTCGTGGGGTCGTTGTACGAAGAGTTCGAGCCTCGCATAGAGCAGGTCGCTATGGCAGAGGCAGTGAGAAAGGCATTTTCTTCTTCGGAGAACCTGTTGGTCGAAGCAGGAACGGGCGTTGGAAAGTCCATGGCGTACCTGGTTCCCGCCGCGTTGACGGCGCGGGCCAACAACATAGCCGTTGGCGTTGCAACGAAGACTAATACCCTGCTCGATCAGTTGGTTTACCATGAGCTGCCTGCATTGGAAAAAGCGCTTCGGTTGGCCGACCCTGACAGGCCGTCTCTGACGTATGCTCCGCTCAAGGGTTTCTCGCACTATCCTTGTTTGCGTAAGATCGGCCATATCGTCGAGGAAGGAGCGCAGACGAAGCTGTTCGGCAACAAAGAGCAGACCCAGGCTCCCTCCCTTGCCGCCTTGCTGTCGTTTATCGAGCAGACTGAATACGATGACATGGACAGCTTGAAGATCGACTATCGCGTGTTGCCTCGTCGTCTTATCACCACGACGGCGAACGATTGTCTACGGCGTAAGTGTCCTTATTTCGGTACTTCATGCTTTGTGCACGGTTCGCGCCGCCGCGCCGAGGCGGCCGATATCGTGGTAACCAACCATAGTTTGCTGTTCTGCGATCTCGTAGCAGATGGTGGATTGCTGCCGCCGATCCGCTATTGGGTGGTGGATGAGGCCCATGGAGCCGAAGCCGAAGCTCGTCGGGCTTTCTCGTTGTCGCTTTCGGCCGAGGACATAACGCGCCTGGCCAACCGTGTCGGTGCCGATGAGGCTTCCCGTAACGTGTTCGTGCGTGCCGAGCGCCGTGTGGTGGTGCCCGGCATGGAAGAGGGTTCTTCGCTGTTCTACGCCCTTACCGGCAAGGCGCGCTCTGCGGGCAAGGCCTACGCTGATGCTGCGCGGGAATTTTCCGTTCACCTCAAGGACCTTCTGTTCTTCGATCAGAACAAAAAGGGAAAAGGCTACGAGATCGTCGAGCTGTGGATCAATTCAGATGTGCGTTCCAGCGCAACGTTTGCCCAGGTAGCAAGCTATGGTCGAGCGATGACCGAAGCAGCGGAGAAGCTGGTGCGCGTGTGTCAGGAGCTCGTGGGATATCTGGAAGAGCTCGAAGGCGCGGCAGAGATCCAGCGCGAGATAGCATCGACCGCGATGGAGCTCAAAGACCAGATGAACGCCGCCGACATCATCTTGGACAGGGCTCCGGAAACGTATGCCTATGCGGCCACTTTGAGTCGCAAGAAAGATCGCGTCGCAGAAAAGCTGGAAGCGCTGCTGATCAACGTGGGCGAAGCGATGAACGAGACGTTGTTCGAGCGCACGCACTCGACGGTGTTCGCGTCTGCCACGTTGGCGGTGGACAATAAATTCGACGCATTCGAAAGTGCCCTGGGATTGAACGCTTCGGAGCATTCGACCTGTCAGATGTGCAAGCTGGATTCAAGCTATGATTTCGACGCTCATATGACAGTGTACGTGGCCAGCGATATGCCGGAACCGAACGAAGCCGCGTATCTTGCCGCGCTGCAGCGCCTGCTGGTGGACGTTCACCGTGCGCAGAACGGCTCGATGCTGACCTTGTTCACGAACCGTCGCGAGATGGAGCGTTGCTTTGACGAGGTGCAACCCCAACTCAAAGTCGACGACCTGCGCGTCGTGTGTCAAAAATGGGGTGTGTCGGTAAAAGGTTTGCGCGATGATTTTCTGGCGGACGAGCATCTTTCGCTCTTCGCTCTCAAAAGCTTTTGGGAGGGATTCGATGCTCCGGGCGCTACGCTCAAAGGGGTCGTCATTCCCAAGCTGCCCTTCGCGAAGCCGACCGATCCTTTGTCGTGCGAACGGGCGGCTCGCGACGATCAGGCGTGGAGGCGCTACGTGCTACCCGCCGCCGTCCTTGAGACGAAACAGGCTGCTGGTCGACTTATCAGGAAGGCCGATGATACGGGCGTGCTTATTCTCGCCGATCGTCGCTTGTTGACGAAAAGCTACGGCAAAGCGTTCCTTAATTCCCTTCCGAGCAGGACCATCAAGGTGATGACGGCGGCTGAGATTGTATCCGATCTCGAGCGCTCCAACAACGGGTAAAGCAAGGCGATCCGGCTGGTACGAATGGGTAAGAGGGAAGACAAGATAACGCGTGCCGCGCATATCAAAAGGCATACGCGCGGCACGTCGAACGAGATATCGTTCAGCGTGCTCGACGCGGCAAAGAACGCGCTGGAAGGCGATGACGACGGCCTGAAGCACAGGCCAGGCCGCATCTCGCTCTTCACTCTTCCGGGCAAGCGGAAAAAGCCTGCTCCCACGCCGACCAAGGAACGTGGATTGCCCCTTTCAACTGGCGGTTTCGTATCGGTTGATGATAGTGGACCGACGTCGAAGCTTGGAATGATTGCTCCGCCGCCGCGTTCGTCCGGCTCGACGGAGAAAAACCCTTCCACGACCCTAGCGGTTGCCCCTGTCAAACCAAAACGCTCTCCCGAAGAAGAGATAGCCCTCCGCAAAGCGCGGCGTCGTCTGAGCAAATGGCTTGCGATTGCGGTGGTCGTGGTGGTGAGCGCCGGCCTGTTGAGTGCGGGAGGCGTGTACCTCTATCGCGATTATCAAACCCAACAAGGACACGTTGCGGTACTTGACGATGCGTTGCTGCTCGTCAAAGAGGCTGACGAGACCATAGAAAAGCTCGATGAGGTAGTGAAGAATCCTTTTGCTGATGGAAGCGATGAGCAGCGTGTTGATATTCAAGCGCAGCTCGAGGATGTCGAAGGAAAGCTGCAGGATGCTGATGAAAAAGCGCGCACTGTCTCGCTGGAGTTGAACGGTGCTCGCGAGAAGGAGGCTGCGAACCAAACGGTAGCGGCGATCGCAGCGCGCTACACGCTTGTCGAACAGGGCCAGCTTCTCATGAACGCCGCGACGGAGGCTCAGCTCGCCGCCGAGCAGGTGGATCGTGCTTGGAAAACCGTTTTGAAAGGCGACGATTTGGCGCGCCAGGCCGCTCAGCTGGTCACCGAGACGACGGCTGAAAACGTCGAGGCGTCTAAGAACAAGACGAAAGAAGCGCTGGCTGCCTTCGATGAGGCTTATCAGGCTTTTTCGGACGTTCAATCGACGTATGCGTCGGCTGATTTCTCGCAGTACTTCGATTATATTGGCAAGCGTCAGGAATCGCTTGGTTACGCCATCGCGTCGGACGATGCGATTCTGGCAAAGAACAAGGAAGAAGCCACGGCTCAGAACAATGCTTACAACATCGCCGATGCCGAAGCGGCGGTGCTTGCGAAATCGCTTCCCGAAGATCCTGCAGTCATCATCGACGAAGCCTTCGCAGAAGCCACGGCGGATGTTGCAAAGGCCTATTCAACAGCACGTTTACAAGCGCGCAGCGCAGACGCTTTTATTAGTGATTATTTGGGTGCGGAGAGCAAATAGCGTATACTTGCATTATGTGTGCCTTGTAGAATCATCAACGAAAGGCAAAAGAGTATGCCGGACATACTAGATCACGTCGCATATCTATCACAGGAAATCGGACCTCGTCCTGCGGGGACTGAAGAAGAGCAGCAAGCGGCGTTGTACATTACCGAGCAGATGCAGAAGGATGCGGGTCTTTCCGCAATCATAGAAGATTTCAGCGGAGCTCCCGGAGCCGAAGCCCCGCGCGTTATCTGCTGCGCGGCTACGCTGGTAGTCACTATTCTTGCACTGTTTTTGCCAGCGGCGGGTGTAGTGTCCATCGTGGTCACGCTGTTAGCGGCTCTCCTGTTCGCCGCCGAGGTGTTCAACCGACCCGTGCTGTCCCGCGCTTTCGCACGAGGTGTCAGCCAGAATGTCGTGGCGAAGTACGAGCCCGGCTACTCGGCCGAAACGGGCGGATCGCGTCGGCGCAAGGTGATCGTGGTATCGCGCTACGACAGCGGCAAGGTGAACGCCGAGCTCAACGGCCCGCTGCTCTCGATTCTTCCCATCCTGCAATGGGCTACGTTCGGCGCCATGGTATTCCTGCCAGTGCTGCTGATCGTTCGTAACGTGGTATTCCTCAACGCCGAAGGCGCTACCGCCATCGTGTTGAACGTACTGGCGTGCATCGCGCTGGTTCTGGTTGCTTTGCCCCTGGTGTTCGCACTGCTGCACAAGCTGGCTTCGTATAACGAAGGAGCGAACTGCAACGCCGCGGGCACGGCTGTGATGCTGGAAGTCGCACGCCGTGTAGGCCGAGGCCGTGTGAGCGAAGCCGAGCTGGCCGCGAACGCCGATGCTGCGATCCACGGAGAAGATGCGGCGCGCAAGGCGGGGTTGGTTCCTGAAGGCGCGCAGCTGGTGTACGAAGCCGCTAACGTGAAGCCTCCTGCGCCTGCTCCGCAGACTCCCGAAGCACGCCTGGCTGCAGCGAAAGCCGCCATCGCCGCGCTGTCAGGCAAGCCCGTTTCAGGGGTTACAGCGTCGGATATCGCTCAGAACCTCGTCCAGATCAAAGAACCCCCGTTGCCTGCGGCTACTGACGAAGGCTATCGAGAGCTGCGCGACGAGACGCGCGAAGCGTTGTCCAGCATTCCCGAGGATACCATGCAGGAGGCTCTGGCGAACGCCGAGGCTGCAGCTGCCGAGGAAGCTCGTCGCGCCGCCGAGGAGGCGGCCGCCATTGCGGCGGCAACGGCCGGCATGGCGGCATCGTCGTACGATGCCGTGAGCCAGGCGGGCGGAACGAGCAACGGGGTTCCGGACTGGTTCAAGAAAGCTCAGGAGAAGGCGAAGAAGCCCCGTAACGCAGACAAGCCGGTGCAACGCTCTCGTTTCGCAAGCGCTCTTGATGCAGCCGACAGCGAAAGCGCCGGAAGTTTCGCCGAGGCGAGCAAGCCCTCGGATCATGGAACGGCGGATGTATCCGATTCCGGTAGCAACGATTCTCTTGATGTGCAGGCTCCCCAATGGCACATGACGGAAGCAAGCGCTGCGGACGGTTCGCAGCGTCTCTCTGACGATGGCGATTACGAGGTCCCGTCCGGCGAGGAGGGCTTGCAAGCTCCGTCGAGCGCCGCGCACGAGGCTGCCGTCGAGGATGCTCAAGGCGATCCGTTCTCGACAACCGCCATGCCGCCTATTGACGTAAGCGGGCTTCGTCCGGATGACATGCCGCCCATCAGCGATGTTCCCATGCCCTCGTTCCTGGATCCGCGCAAGGTGCAAGAAGAAGCCCGCGCTGCTCAAGCCGACATGCAGCGCTCTGGCAACCGAGTGGACGTGACGGGCGCCCCCATCGGCGCAAGCGGACGAATCGACGTCGACATCGAAAGCTACGAGGTTTCCACCGAGGAAGCCGTCCCTCAGGCCGAAACGTCTGCCCATCGGCCTATCGTGTTGCCTGATATAGGAGTTTCGGCTACGAATCTGCCTCCCATATCAGAGCTGCCGAAGCAACGTGCTCCGTTGGCAGATGTTGAGACGTCTGGTAAATCTGCCGCGAAGAGCCTGCTGAGCATGCTTCCCTCCATCGACGTGAGCGGCGATTCGACGGAAAGCGCATCGGGGGAAAACGCTTCGAACGCGAGCGGCGATTCGGTTGAGAAGAAGCATTCGCTCCGCTCGATGCTGCCATCGCTTTCGGGTTCGATCAGCCGCGCCGATGCGTCAGAGGGCAAAACTTCGAACGTCAGCGCAGCGGGCGCGTTCGTTCCTGCGGGAGCAACGGGCACGTTCGCGCCTATTGGCGATGAGCTGCTGGATAATGTCGACCCTGAAGATATCTACATCGACGATGCTGATGATTCCGCGTACGAGCAGAACTTCACCGAGTCGGGAGCCTTCGCCGGCCCCGGGTACGTGGAAATGCCCAAATCGCGCGTTCATCGTCTGTTCGACCGTCTGCGCCGTAAGAGCAAAGACCAAGAGCCTTCGCCTCAGGAGTGGCTTGAAGTGGATGAGTCTTTCGATGCTCGCACGGTGGGAGCTGAGCGCGGCGGCTGGGAAAGCTTCCGAGAGGATGAGGGAGTCGTCGATCCCGGTGCGACAACACAATTGGATCCCTACAACGCGGGCTACGAGAACGGCCAGTACGATACGATCGAAGAAGACGGATTCGACGGCTCTTACGACTATGAGGGCGTTGACGAATACGATGACGGATACGGGCCTGACGAGCGTCGTCCTTGGCATGGCGGAGCTTTCTCGCCCCGTCGTATGGAGAAGGCCGAACTCGACCTCAACAGCGCTTCGAACGAATCGTCTGAATCCCTCGATTTCGATGATCCCGACGTTCCTGCCGAGCTCAAGCAGATATACCAGTTCCGCAACCCCGACATCAACACGGAAGTGTGGTTCGTCGCGCTGGGTTCGGAGCTCGCTCAAAACGGCGGTATGCGCGCATTCATCACCGAACATCAGCAGGAGCTACGCGGCTCTATCATCATCGATCTCGACGGCTTGGGTGCTGGCGACCTCTGCATGATCGAGCAGGAGGGCATGTACCGGACGGTGAAGACGTCTTCGCGTATGAAGCGTTACATCAAGAAGGCTTCGCAAGCCACCGGTTTGAACGTGGGCGGCGCGCAGATCAAATGGAAGGACAGCGCTGCTTCCTACGCCATCAAACAAGGGTACCAGGCAATGCATCTGGTAGGCATGAACGGAGCGAAACCGGCGTTCTTTGCGCAAGGCGATGATGTGTTGGAAAACGTTGACGAGCAAACGCTTGAAACGAATGCCGACTTTGTTATGGAGTTGTTGAAGAATATATAGGTGCCCCTATCCGTCCTCGGTGGGCGTTTTTCAGCCTGCCTTATAATACGGGTTTGTATGCGCTGGTTATTGCCAGGGTATGCCACGAAAAGGTGCGGGATGAAAGCGTCCTGCTCAAGTACAGAACAGAGAGGTGTTTTTGCAGCCATGGCTATTGAAGCTTATTGCGTGAAATGCAAGGCCAAGAAAGAGATGAAGGATCCCGTTGAGAGCCTGACGAAGAACGGCAAGCCTATCACGAAGGGCAAGTGCCCCGACTGCGGTACCACGATTTGCCGTATCGGCGCTGCGAAATAACCTCGCTCTCACTGATGATGAAAAGGACGGCCTTGGCCGTCCTTTTTTGCATTATGAAGGTGTTTCACGTGAAACAATCAATGAGGATAGTAAGGGCGAGGAACGATCGAGGCAGATGAGAGGTCGGGTTCGGTCTTCGACGGGCGATAACGGATGCTCTATCCGTATCAACATGTTTCACGTGAAACACTTGTCGCATTGTTGTGAGACTTTACGATTTATGTTTCACGTGAAACAATCGGCGCTCGCTATTTTCGACAGCTTCCTCGGAGCTGCGTTCGTCCGCTTGACGCATGAAGCATGAAGCGCAGACGAACGTAGCTCCGAGGTTTTCTTTCCCGCTAGATGGGAAAGGACGCGTCTTTTCCTACGATGGGGTTTCGCACGAAGGACAGCAGCTCGACAGATAGTCGGTTGCGTCCTGAAAAGTATTCAAAAGACCGTCGAGGTCGTCGTATCCCAAATGTTTGCCGAGCCCGTCGAAGAACCGATCAAGCGTCTGCTCGGTCTCTTTTGCCGTGCGCGCTCCCAAGTAGGTAAGGCTCAGTGATAGGCTGCGCGCATCCTCGGTGGTGCGGTGCCGTTCGATGAAGCCGCGATTCTCCAGGTTTCTCAACACGCGCGATAATGTGCTGGGCTGCAAGTTCAGCTGCTTCGCAAGCGCGCCGGGGCGCAACGATTGCTGAGCCGCGCCCAGTTCCAGCAGAACGCGGGCTTCATCATGGGTGATGCTGACGTGCGTGCTGAGGAACAGCGCGCATGCGCGATCAAGCTCCGTCGCCAGATGTAGGAGATGGCGGATGGTGCTGTACGTTTCGCGCATGCTGCTCTCCTCCTACCCGAACCGGTACTCCACGCCCATCGTGGGCCGGGGGTTCTCCCACTTCTTGACGATGGTGCCCTCGCAGGCGATGCGGCAGGTGCCGCACTCCAGGCAGCCCGCGTAGTCGAAGGACTTCTTGCCGTCCTCGTCGATCTTGTAGAGCGCCGCCGGGCACACGCGCACGAGCTTCAGGAACTCCTCGATGTCGGGGTCGTCCACGAGCTCGATGTGCGCGCTCTCCTCGTCCACCTCGTACTTGTCGAGCGCCAGGTACTCGTCGACGTTGACCGTGATCTCCTTGACCTCGCTCACAGCGACTTCACCGCCTTCCGAACCTCGCCGGCCAGCTTGAACAGGCCGCGCTGCTTGACTATGGGCATCATGCGCTTCATCAGCGGCTTCTGGGGCTTCCCGTCCACGCTGAACATGGCGTTGAAGATGTCCTTCACCATGACGGGGTATTCCGTGAACATGCGGTCCCAGTTCTCCATGACGTGGGGCCACTTGCTGAAGGTGCGCAGGTCCTGGATGACGAAGGAGTTCTCCATCTTCGTCTTATAGGAGGCGAGCCCTGCTTCGCTCACGTCGCCCTTGTCGATGGCCTCGACCGCCGCCTCGCCCGCCATGCGGCCCGATGCCACGGCGAAGTCCATCCCGCGCACCTGGTAGCCCATGTTCATGCACAGGCCCGCCGTCTCGCCGGCCACCACGCAGCCGTCGAACACGTACTTCGGGACCATGCCGTAGCCGCCCTCGGGCACCATGTGGCCCGAGTGCTCCACGAGCTTCGCGCCGCGGATGATGGGCGCCACGGCCGGATGGTTCTTGAAGTCCTCAAGCATCTGGTACGCGGGGTAGGGGTTCGAGGCGTCCATGGCCGTGGAGATGGTGGCCACGAGGCCGAGCGATATGCTCTCCTTGTTCGTGTACAAAAAGCCGCCGCCGACGTTGCCGTGCGTGCAGTCGCCCACGAACAGCATGGCCGCGCCCTCGCCCTCGGGGCAGAGGAAGCGGTCCTCGATCTGGGAGGCGGGCAGCTCGAACACCTGCTTGATGCCCACGGCCATCTGGCTGGGCTTGGGGCGCGGGTTGCCCAGGCACTTCTCGGACAGCAGGCTGTTCACGCCCTCGGCGAGCACCGTCACCTGCGCGGTGATCTCGTCCTCGCCGGCGCGCACGCCGATCACCTTGCCGGATCCGTCGCGGATGAGCTCCTCCACGGCGATGCCGCAGATGTACTCCGCGCCGGCGTCCTCGGCCTTGGAGGCCAGCCACTGGTCGAAGGGCGCGCGCAGCACGGCGTAGGAGTCCTTGCCCTCCTCTGCCAGCTCGTCGCTGGTGAAGTCGACGGTCATGTTCGAGCGCGCGTCCAGAAGGGCGATGCGCTCGTGGGTGATCTTGCGCTCCAGCGGAGCCTCGGACTCGAAGTCGGGGAACACTTCCTTCAGGCTGTGCGAGTAGATGCGCCCGCCGGTCATGTTCTTCGCGCCGGCGAAGTAGCCGCGCTCGACCACCAGCACGCTCTTGCCCGCCGAGGCCGCCGTGTAGGCCGCCACGGCGCCTGCGCACCCCGAGCCCACGACGATAACGTCGAAATCGGTCTCAGCCACGTTCCTCTCCTCTCTCTTTCTCTCTTCTCTTTTCCAATACGGTAAGGGCGCCCTGCTGCCGCGCAGCGGTAGCGAGGGCGGCAGACGGAGGGAAGGGGTCAGCGGCGCCCACCAAGCGAGTTCCGCACGAGCCGAACAGCCCAGTGGGCTGTTCGCGCGAGCAGGACTGTTTGAGCGACTGGGCGTTGCCGACCCCTTCCCGGTCAGGTCGAACTGCAGGCTACAGCGCCGCCGCCAGCTTCGGCAGGACGTCCTTCAGGTCGCCTACGAGGCCGTAGTCGCACTGCTTGAAGATGGGAGCGTTCTTGTCCTTGTTCACGGCGAACATCGTGCCCGCGTGGTTCACGCCCACCATGTGCTGCATCTGGCCGGAGATGCCGATGCCCAGGTACATCTTCGGCGCCAGCATCATGCCGGACACGCCGATGTAGGCCTCGCGCGGCATCCAGTCCACGCCTTCGGCCAGCGGACGCGAGCAACCGCACTCGCCGCCCAGCTTCGCGGCCACGTCGCGCATGAGCTGCAGGTCGGCTTCTTCAGCGAAACCGCGCCCGCCGGCGACTACCACGCTGGCCGCAGCCAGATCGACGTCGCTCTTCGGCAAGTCCTTCGTTCCCGTCACGCGCAGCGCGCGGGTCGGGGCGGTGAAGGGGGCTTCCTCGACGACGTCGGTGCCCGAAGCGGAGGCCTCGTCGAACACGCCGGCACCCACCGTGTAGATGGCCGTGCCGCTGGCCTTGCTCTTGCGCTGGCCCACGCCGCCGAAGTACATGGTGGTGGCCAGGTCGCCTTCGAACTCGATGACGTCGGTGATGGTCGCCGTGCCCAGATGGGCGGCCAGCCTGCCGGCCAGAACCTTCATGGAACGGGTGGGCTCGACCAGGACGATGCCCGGAGCCTCGGCGTCCACGACGGAGTTCACGCTGGCGTACGCGTCGTCGATGGCGTTTCCGGAGGGAACGTCGATATGCACGGCCTTGTCGGCCACGCCGGTCAGAGCCTCGACGCCGGGGGCGATCAGCACCACTTCGTCGGCCATGCCGCGGGCGCCGGCGCACAGGGCGCGGGCGGCGGCGGAGGTTTCAGCGATAACGCATGCTTTCATGTCCACATCACCTTTCCTACAGGGCCGCTTTGAGGGCGGCCGCGAATTTCTCCAGATCGCCGTCGACCGAGGCGTCCAGCATTTCCATCTTGCGCTCGGCCTGCTGCGGCGCCTTGGTCTCCACGACGTCGACGACCGCGGCCTCCACATCGGAAGCGGCGTTCACGGAGGACGGCTTCTTGCCGGCGGCGAGGATGTCCTTCATGCCGGGGATGCGGGGCAGCGCGATGTCGGGGACCACGCTGATCACGGCGGGCAAGTCCACCTGCACGGTCTGCAACTGGGTCTCCAGCATGCGGTCGCACGTGGCGACGGCGCCCTCCACCGACACGGCGGACACGGCGGTGACCACGGGCAGGCCCAGCGCATCGGCCAGCTGCACGTCCACCTGCTGCGCGTAGTTGTCGGCGGAGCCGTCGCCGCACACGATGAGGTCGGCGGCGTCCAGCCCGTCTACAAGGCGCGCCAGCATGGCGGCCGTCGCGTGGGCGTCGAGGTCGGCGCAGGCGTCGTCGGCGATCATGACCAGCTCGTCCACGCCGCGGGCGAGAATGCCCTTCTTCAGCTTGGAGTCGTCGGCCTTCGCGTCGGCGACCGACACGCAGACGACTTTCGAGTCCGCGTGGGCGGAGGCGAGCTGCACGGCGGCCTCGATGGCGTTCAGGTCGTACGTGGACACGATGCGATGGGCTTTCGAGTCGTCCAGACTCCGGTCGGCGGCTACGACGATGTCCTGATCGTCGGCCAGCACCTTGATAGGAACAATGATGTTCATGGATGCCTTTCCTTTCTTCTCCTATCGTCCTGCCGTTCTGCGGCATGGACATGCCGGGCAAACTGCTTGCCTGTCGTTCCGAGCGTAAGCCGAAGTCGAAAGATCCCGTGCTGCGTTAACAGGGAGTGCTGCGGCTGGCGCCGCACGGGATCTTTCGACTTCGCGCCTGCGGTGCTTCTCTCAGGATGACAAGGGTCAGTTCCCGTTTGACCGGCATGTCCATGCCCGCGGGCGTTGCCGCGACCCTCCCTCCAAGGCCGCGGCAACGGGCGAGCGGGGTGCTACTGCTGCGCCTTGGCGGCGGCAGCTTCGAACTGCTTCTCGAAGAAGATCTTCTTGGCTACGACGAGGTGGTACTCGCCGGTCTGCAGCACGTCGCCGTTCTGGTCGATCATCGACATCTGGATGATGATGACGCCGCGCTCGGGCTTGTTGTCGTCTTTCGCGACGATCTCGGACGTGGTGTACACGGTGTCGCCCACGGCCGGCATCTTCAAGAACTTCCAGTTCTTCGTGCCCTTGGTCGCAAGAATGGAGTTGTTCATCTTCGCCATCATGGGATCGGACGGGTTGATGGACGGCGTGAACGTATAGATCAGCATGTGCTGAGCCAGCACGGAGTCATGGCCGTGGGCCTTGCAATACTCGAGATCCATGTGGATGGGCGCCCATTCGCCGGAGATGCCGGCGAAGTTGAGGATGTCGGCTTCGGTGATGGTGCGGCCCGTGGTGGCCGGGGTCGCATGGTTCAGCGGCACGTCCTCGAAGAACCAGGTGTCCTTGAACTTCTTGTCGAAAGCAGCTTGCAGTTGCTCGTTCATGTTGAATTCCTCCTTCAGGATGATGGCGGGCGAGGGCTAGTTCTTCTTGGCGATGTTGTAGTAGCGCACGTTGTCCAGAACCAGCGTGCCGTCCTGGTCGATACCATGCACGGCCAGCTCGATGGTGCCCGTGCCGTCGCCGTTGTCCGTCTTGTCCGTGATCTCGCACTCCAGGTGGATGGTGCTGTTGAACTTCACCGGGGCCATGAACTTCACGTGCTTGAAGCCCGTGAGGTCTCCCAGCGTCTCGGCCGTGGCCGACCAGAACTCGGTGCGCTTCAACATGCCGCCGGCCAGCGTCAGCGTAAGGGCGCCGTGGGCGATGTTCTCGCCGTACATGCCGGTCTTCGCGAACTCGTGGTCCAGATGAACCAGGTTGTAGTCGCCTGTGATCTGCGCGAAGTTCACCACTTCGGCGTTCGTGATGGTGCGGCCGCCGGGGGACTGGAACTTGTAGCCGACCTCGACGTCTTCGAAATACAAAGGTGCTTGCAGCATTCTGACTCCTCCTCAGTTGGTTGCGCTTCTTGTTCCGATGCGCGGGTCGCGCGCGATGCTCCGTGCGACCCGCGAAATCGTTTCGTGATGCAGTTAGAACTTGATGACGTACATGGAGCGATCCCAGGTGTCGCCCAGGCCGACGACCTTCTCCTCGGCCATCTTCTTGATCTCCTCGTCGGTGTAGCCGCATTCCTTCAGCACGACCTCGGTGTCGGCACCCACGGTGGGAGCAACGACCGGGTCGGGAGCGCCGGCCTCGCGGAAGTAGACCGGGGTGCGCGGCATCTTGATGACCTCGCCGCTGGGCATCTCGACTTCCTTCATAAGGTTGCCGGTCAGCACCGCGGGATCGTCGGCGACTTCGCTGAACTTCAGGCAGATGTCGTTGGGGATGTCTTCCTCGGTGAGGATGTCGCTCCACTCTTGCACGGTCTTGGTAGCGAACAACTCGTCCAGCATGGGGATGATCTCGTTGGACTTGGCCAGCGCGGTCATGTAGTCGGGGTACTTCGTCACCAGCTCGGGGTCGAGGCCCAGGCGCGCCACGAAGCGCGGCCAGTCCTTATGCCACTGCAGGCCGGCAACCATGATCCAGCGGTCGTCCGAGCCGCGGTACATGCAGGAGAACGGAAGGACGTTCTCGCGGCCCTTCGGCCACAGGTTGTTGTAGGGCTTCTGGCCGGAGAGGATGGGCACCATCGCGCTCATCATGCCGGAGCCGTACAGGCTGCACGACACCTGGTCGCCCAGGCCCGTGCGCAGGCGGTTGATGTACGCGGCCATGATGCCGATGGACAGGTACAGGCCCGTGGGGATGTCGCCCTGCGCCTGGTAGGGCATGTAGGGATGCGCGCCCTCGGGAACCACGTCGGTGGTGAGTCCCGTGCGCGTGGCGTAGGCGATCATGTCGAAGCCGCCGCGGCTGGCCAGCGGGCCCGTGCTGCCGTAGCCGGTGGTGTTGGCATAGATCAGCGCCGGGAACTTCGCATGCAGCGTATCCCAGTCGATGCCCAGCTTGACCATATCCTTCTCGCGCATGTGGCAGATGAAGATGTCGGCCGTCTCCAGCAGCTTCCACAGCACGCCCATGCCCTCCGCCGTGCGCGTGTTCACCGCGATGTGGCGCTTGTTGCCGTTGATGGCGTCGTACAGCGGGGCGTCGCCGTTGTAGATGTTCTGCGTCATGCCCGAGCCGCGGATGCCGTCGCCGGTCAGCGGTTCGATGCGAACGACGTCCGCACCGTATTCGGCCAGGATCTCGGCGGCCATCGGTGCCGCGACGAACGCGGACATGTCGACGACTTTGACGCCATCAAGAAGCTTCAAATCAGACATTGCTCGTTCCTTTCACTCGCTGCGGCCTCATGCGCGCAGCTGTTTCAAAATCATGTTTCGCGGAGCGCGGGGCTCCGCCGGGGCGGGCATGTCGTTGCGGCCTTCCCGCCCTTTGCGGATGAGCCGCGTTTCCTACTTGCCCTGGAAGGGACGCGTGGGGCGCTTCTCCAGGAATGCCGACATCGCTTCCTTCTGATCCTCGGTGCTGTACAAGTGGGCGAACAAGGCCGATTCGAACAGCAGCGCGCGGTCGAGATCCATCTGCATGCCCTCGTTCACGGCCCACTTCACGTACTCGAGCGCCAGCGGCGGCTTCGCGGCCATCTCCTTGGCCATGTTCACGGCTGCGTCAAGCAGCTCCTCGGCCGGGAACACCATGTCCACCAGGCCCATGGCCAGCGCAGCCTCGCCCTTGTAGTGGTTGCCCGTCATCATGAGCAGCTTCGCACGGCTGGGGCCGATGAGGCGGGGCAGGCGCTGGGTGCCGCCAGAGCCCGGGATGACGCCCATGTTCACTTCGGTCAGGCCGATGCGTGCGCGCTCGGAAGCGAGGCGAATGTCGCACGCGAGCGCCATCTCGAAGCCGCCGCCCAGGCAGAAGCCGTTGATAGCGGCGATGACGGGAATGCGGCACTTCTCGATGCGGGTGTTCAGGCGGTTGCCCTCGATGCCGCCATGGTACGAGCCCACGACGTCCATCTGGATCTCGCCCTCGATGTCGCCACCGGCGCAGAAGGCCTTGCCGTCGCCGCCGGTCAGCACGATGACGCGGACCTCGGGATCCTCCTCGTACGCGTCGAACAGGTAGTACAGGTCGTCCATGATGTCCTGATTGATGGCGTTCAGCTTCTCAGGCCGGTTCAGCGTGATGATGCCCACGCCGTCGCGCTTTTCGGCCAAGGTCGCCTTCAGCTCTCGTTCTGCCATAATGAAACTCCCTTTCTTTAATCTTCGCGATGCGACTCTTGCATCGCTTTCTCACGCTTTCGTTCCGGGTTCGCGTTCGGATAAGCTGGACACACGTTGCTCTATCAGTTCGCGTCTCCGGATTTTCCCCATTTCGTTGCGAGGCATGTCCTGTACGATTTCGTAGGTCTTCGGGCATTTGTATCCGCTCAGCTTGGTGTGGAGGAATTCTTTGAGACCATCCGTCGAAAACTCGCTTTCCGCGCCTTCGATCTCGAGAATCGCATGCACCCTAAGACCCCATTGCTGGTCGGGAATGCCTATAACCACAGCGTCGGAGATACCGGGATAGTCGAAAATGGCGTTCTCCACCTCGGCGGTGTACACGTTCTTCCCGCCGGTCACGATCATGTCCGAACGACGGTCGGAGATGTACAGGAAGCCTTCCTCGTCGAGCCAACCGAGGTCGCCGACGCTGAAGAACCCGTCTTCCTCGGATTTGATGGATTGCGGCCCCACGTACTTTGCGGAAAGCCCCATAGCCGGCTTGCCGAATATCTCGCCTACTTCGCCGCAGGGAAGCGCCCGACCCTCCTCGTCGCGTATCTGCAGCTCGCAACCGAAGGGGCGTCCCACGCTGCCGCGGTGCTGCAGCCATTCTTCGCCTCGTATGAACGTGCTTGCGATCATCTCGGTCTCGCCGTACATCTCGTACACTTTTCTCGCGCCGACGCGCTCGATCCAGGCAAGCTTTACTTTGTCGGGGCAGGGGCCGCCGCTGTGGAACACGGCCTCCAGGCTTTCCAGGTTTCTGGTTTGGAAGGAAGGATGGCGCATCATCCTGTCCATCATCGTGGGAGCCAAGCCTATGAATTGAATCCCATGCTTTTCGATGAGCTCGAGCGCCTGTCCTTCGTCGAAGCGTTCCATGAGGTACACGGTCTGCCCGAAGAACAGTCCGATGTACGTGGCATTGCTGTACAGGTTGTGAAACAGGGAACCGGGGATAAGCTGTTTCGACCAAGGGGTCTGCCCCGTCATCGCCGTCCAAGCCGACAGATCCATCTCGCAGTAGGCCGGCCTGACTTTTTGCACGACGAGCTTGGGTTTTCCCGACGACCCTCCCGTCGGGATAGCCCGCGAGGGCTCGCAGGCGAAGAACGGCAGGATCTCGGCTCCATGGGGGAACTCTCCTCGGATCCAGTTCCGCACGTCTTGCTGCGATATGCAATCCTCGTCGTCGCAATCCCATGTCGATATCAGCAGCTTGCGCTCGAACAGCGCGTGTATATGGTTGCGTTCTTCATCGGTTCCCTTGGGGGACATGAATACGCAACACGCTCCCAGCTGCCAGGCGGCAAGCGTCGCAACGACGTTCTCGTAACCGTTGGGAAGGGCTATGACGACGTAATCTCCCTGTTGAACGTTTCGATCATTGAGATGGCAGGCGACCTTCTCGATCGCCTCGAACAGCTCTCGACGAGACAACGCCCGTTCCGATCCGTCGCGGGAGACATCGACGAGAGCCGTCTCGTCCCCCCACTTTTCGGCAAGCTGTTGAAGCTGTTTCGAAAAAGCAACCCTGTCAATCGGTATGCCGTCACATCGATCCATCGCGTTACTCACCTCCTTCTGCAGCAGCAAGCGCTGCCCGTTTCCTCATGTGCGTTGAACGGGGCGGACGCGAGGCTTTCGTCAGCCCGCCCCTTGCTCGTTCTGTCGTCTTACCGGTAGCGCTTGAGGATCTGCGGAGCGGTGTTGAACACCATGACCTGGTCGGAACCGCCGGCAATGCGGGCGCTGCGGATGTCGATGTAGTAACGGCCCACACGATGGTCGCCCACCACGCCGATACCTGCCAGCACCTGGATGGCGTCGTCAACCACTTCGCAGGTGGCCTTGGAGCAGTAGTACTTGGCCATGCCGGCGAGGATGCGCACGTCCTGGCCCTGATCGGCCTGCCAGCACAGCTTGTACAGCATGTTCATCATGTTCTCGATCTTGCAGGACATTTCCATGATCATCTCCTGCACCAGCTCGAAGCGACCGATCTGCTGGCCGAACTGCTCGCGCTGGTTGGCGTAGGCGCAGGCATCCTCGAACGCATTGACCGCCGTGGCGATGACGCCGGACACGTTGGCGATGCGCTCGCGGGTGAAGTTCGCCATGGTCTGCATGAAGCCGTTGTGCTCGACGCCCAGGATAGCCGATCGGGGCACGCGCACGTCGTTCAGGAACACCTCGCAGATGCTGGTGGGGGCGTTCTCGTGGCCCATCTTGGGAAGCTTGTTGATAGTCACACCGGGGGTGTCGCGATCGACCAAGAACATCGTCGCACCGCGATGGACGTTGTCAACCGTCGGATCCTTGGCGATGACGATGATGGCCGGAGCTTCCATGCCGCAGGTGGTGTAGTGCTTGCCGCCGTTGATGACCGCGGTGTCGCCGTCCCACGCGTAGGACGTCTGCATGCCGGCCACGTCGGAGCCGGTGGAGGGCTCGGAGATGCCCAGGGCCAGCGGCGCCCCGCCCGCGATGTAAGGCTTCACGTACTTCTCGATCTGCTCGGGCGTGCCGAACTCGCACACGTCGTACATCGTGGGCATGCCCATGGAGTAGAACGCGGCAAGCGGGCCGCCGTAGCGGGAGATGGTGAAGTTGGCCAGGGCCACCGTCATGAGGTCGACGTCGGTGCCGCCCACTTCTTCAGGCAGGCCCAAGCCCGTGAAGCCGGCCTCGGCCATGGCCTTCCAAGCATCCCAGGGGAACTCGCCGTTGCGATAGCATTCGCGCTCCTTTTCGGCCGGCATCTCGCGCTCGAGAAGCTCTTTGATGCTTTCGATGAGCAGTTCCTGTTCCTCGGTCTTAGAGAAATCGATCATTTCTGTGCCTCCTTGGCGGTTGTTTTGCGCGGATCGCGGATCACCGGTATCCGCGCGGTTGAAAACGGTACTTCATCGGATCGCCGTCGCAGCTGGCGATCCGCTTTCCACTAACGGCGTCTCAGCAGTTACTCGGCCTTCTTCTTGGCGGCTGCGGCCTGGGCCATCAGCTTCTCCATGTTGTACTGATCCTTGTCCCATTGATCCTCTTCGGTCACGAGACCCTGCTCGCGCAGCTCGTCGATCTTCGCGTCGTCGAAACCGTATTCCTTGAGCACCTCTCGGGTGTACTCGCCCGGATAGCCGGAGGGACCGAACTCGGCCTCGCCCGACGAGAAGATGGCCGGAGCCTTGACGATGCCGATGTGCTTGCCGGAAGGATAATCTATGCCCTGGAAGAACCCGGCGTCCCAAGCCTGCTGGTCATCCTGCAGGTCGGCGAAATGCTGGCAGAGGTCGAACGGGATATCGGTGGTCATGAGCTTCTCGATGGCCTCGTCGCGCGTGACGTTGGCCAGCACCTCGGTGATGATCGGCGTGATCTCGGCAGAAGCGGCCAGCGCGGTCTGATAGTCGGGCCACTTGGCGATGAGGTCTTCGTCCATGCCGAAGGCATGCACGAACTCAGGCCAGGAATTGTGCCACTGCAGGCCCATCAGGGCGATGGCCTTCTCGTCGGAGCACATGTACGGACGGGCCAGGGGCAGCACGGAGTTCGGATCCGTGGGGTACTCGTCGCCGTAGGCGGCGGTCACGATGGGGACGCCCACGCTCCACATGCCGGCGTGCATGAGGGCCACGTTCACTTCCTGACCCTTGCCGGTGCGCTGCTGCTCGATGTAGGCGGCCAGCACGGCCATGGCCAGATAGGTGCCCGTGGGGATGTCGCCGAAGCCGAAGTACGGGATCATCGGGTTGTCGCCCTTGATGGGGCAGTCCAAGTCGTAGCCTGCACGCGCGGCGTAGGAGGCCGCGTCGAACCCGCCGCGGGGAGCCCACTCGCCCTTGGTGCCGTAGCCGGAGGTGTTGCCGCAGATGATCTTCGGATTGATCTTCGACAGGCTCTCGTAGTCCAGACCCAGCTTCTTGGAATCCTTCGGTCGCAGATGCGAGAGGAACACGTCGCAGTCCTTCAGCATCTCTTTGAGGATGGCCAGCCCTTCGGGTTTGCGGGTGTCGAGCGTGATGCAGCGCTTGCAGGAGTTGATGGAGTCCCAACCGGCCTGGTCGCCGTTGTAGATATGGCGGGCAAGGCCGATGCCGCGGTTGCTGTCGCCGGTGGGAGGCTCGACCTTGATGACGTCGGCGCCCCATTCGCCCAGGATGCGTCCGCCCATCGGAGCCGCCATGAACGCGGCGATCTCGATGACCTTCATGCCTTCCAGAAGTTTCAGAGCCATGTGTTTCCTCCTCTTTCAAAAGGACTGTAGTGTGACGGGCGGTCCGGTTGTTTCCGGTGCCCGCCGGCTGCGGGGCTCGTGCCCCGCAGTGGAACCAAACGGGTGGCGCGCAGCGCATTCCGCGCAAAGCGCCGGGTGGCGCGTCTGATTTACGCCTTCGGCATCCACATGGCCTGAACCTTCTTGCCGGTCTTGAAGGCCATGATCATGGAGATCAGGCAGACGACGATGAAGCAGAAGATCATGATGAGGGCGGGCGTGAAGCTGCCCGTCGCATCGTAGATGAAGCCGTACGCCGGGATGAGGATCATGGAGCCGATGCCGGTGGCCATCATGACGATGCCGTAGATGGAGCCGAATTCCTTCTGGCCGAACAGCGTGCCTAGCACCAGCGGGCCGATGACGCCCAGCGTGGCGGACAGGCAGCCGTAGAAGAACAGCGAGCCGAAGAACATGTACAGGTTCGTGCGGAAGAAGATGAGGCCCAAGAGGGCGATGAAACCGCACGCGCACGCCACCATCGTGGCCTTGAGGGGGCCCAGCTTGTCGGAGATCGTGCCGAACACGACGGCGGCGATAGCCGTGCCGATCATGTACGCCGTCATAGCGAATCCGCTGGTCACGGTATCGAAACCAGCTTCGATAGCCAGGGTGGGAACGATGGAGGCGAACGCCAGCGTTCCGGTGAGCAGCACCATGAAGATGAAGAAGAACCAGAACGTGGGGGTCTTCAGCGCTTGCTTGGACGTGAGGCCCGGCAGGTTCTTCGCGGCCTCGGCGGCGGCTTTCGGATCGGCGTTCTTGGCGGCTTCGATGTCGGCCTCGGTGGCGCCGAGGGGCAGCTGCCCCTTCTGCTCGGGCGTGCGGAACCAGATGAGCACGGCCGGGATCACGATAACCAGCGCGAGCACGCCCAGCACGATATAGCCCATGCGCCAGCCGTTCGATGCGATGATGGAGGCGACGACCGGCGAGAGAACGGCGGAGCAGATGGCCACGAAGCTCATCATGATGCCCATGGCCAGGCCGTTCTTATCCTTGAACCAGCGGTTGATCATCATGGGACCCACCAGCTGCGTGGCGAACACCGAGCCGAACGCCATGATGCCGGCCAGCGCGTAGAAGCCCCACACTGCGTCGACCAGCGACAGCGCGGCGAAGCAGCCCGCCTGGATGGCGACGGCGACTACGGTGATGATGCGGATGTCGAACTTGTCGAGCAGGCGACCCGCGAACGGGCTCCAGAACATAGTGATCAATGCCGAGATGGACGACATCATTGCCACTTCGCCCACGCCGATGTGCATGTCGGCGCTGATAGGCTGGAAGAACAAGCCCATGCCGCTGTTGATGCCGCCACGGCACAGACCCATCATCAGCAGAACGCCGATGAGGACGAACTATGCGAAGTGGATCCCCTTCTTTTTGGCTGTAGTGGTAGCCATGTTTACCTCCTGTGTGCGTTCGGTCGCAGGGACCGTCCGCGATTCAGTTACGATTCTTGCGGATCGATATCCACCGCAGACCGTGCTTCGCCCTGGCCGCTATGAGGCGGTCCTGGTGAAAACGATGTTCAGTGGAGTGACGCTGAGCCGTGCCCTCGACTTTCGCGTCGCCTTCCGGGAGGCGGGATGCGGAACCTAACTACCGATAGGAGATCGGAGGAAAATATGCGACCGCTTGCCGAACTCTTGCTGAGATCGGCTGGTGTTCGTATACTTTTGGCAACGATCTGGTGAGAAGGATCGGTTGTTAGGGGCATCCGGAGATCCTCCGGGAAGGTAGGACGTCAACGTCCTGCCTTCACCCCCTTTCTCTCCTTACTTCGGGCACAACGATACAAGGCAAGCGCGACCCGACGAAGGGCGCACTTCCCCCGAGGGGCACCAACTTAGGAAAGGAAGATGAAGAGCTTGGTTGCCGAGGCGTCTCCGTAGTTTGCGGAGGAATACGCAACGCGGCGAGTATTCAAGAACGAGGCGAACAGCGCGGAAGTCTTCGGCAACGTGAAGCTGGAGAAGAAGCGCTTGAACTGGCGGGGGCAGACTTTGCGGTTCCAAGCCCATTTGCTCATGAGCATACCCATCTTCGCTTGGCGTAAGCGTGGGTTCCGCTTGATGTAGGATTTGACGTTCAGCTCAAACATCAACACCATGTCCTAACATTCCCCGTGAATTCGTCAAATTATGACGACTTCCAGTAGTTTAGACGGTAAAACATTTAATGTCAACCACGTTTAGCATGGTGAATCGACATCGGTGCTCGTTTGCTTCCTCTCGTTGTCGTAGCAGCTGTTTGACCGGGGATTTCATTAGATATCCGATAAAATATTTTCTGCTTCATTCGATAAGCAATCTGCTTGATTGGTAGCCGCCGCGGTACAATACCGCATCATGGAAGCGGCGAAGGAGAGGTTTGGAAAAGAAAGCCACCTTATTCGAGTACGTGTATCGTCAGCTTGTCAGCGACATCGAGCAGGGAGCGCTGCGCTATGGCGACGCGTTGCCGTCGCTGCACGACTTGTGCGATCGATTTCGGGTGGGCATCAGAACCATCCGCGACGTGCAGCGTGCTTTGAAGGCCGACGGGTACATTGTCGTGGAGGAGCGAAAGCGCGCTGTCGTGGCGTACCGTCCGGCCGATGACGCGGATGACGGTCGCATCCGTGCGCTGCTGGCGCGTCGCGAGGTGGTTGCCGATTGCTACAGAACCCTCGAACTGGTCATGCCCCCGTTGTTCCACTTAGCCGCTCGATGCTGCTCTGACGAGGATCTTTTCGCTTTGGCTCAGGATGCGAAGCGCGTTGATCGCTCTGGCGTATCGGAAGGGTGGCGCATATCGCACGCATCGATTGTTTTGCACGGCCTGGTGGCAAAGGCAGGCAACCCGTTGTTCACGTCGTGCTTCGCAAGCTTGGAGCGCATCGGTCTGGTGCCGGTGGTTCCGGGTTTCGAAAGCCCTTTTGCCTCGCGTGCGGTCGACGTCGACGGGGGTTTGATGACGTGGATGTTCTCCTCTCTGCTTTTGCGCGATGCTGATGAGGTGCAGTATCGGTTCGGTTGCATGTATCGCGGCGTCGCGCAGCGCGTCGGGGCGTATTTCGACGCGCTCGAGAACGCATATGCCCCCGCCGTGGACATCGGATCGTTCGGGTACGCGTGGAATGCGAAGGCCGGGTTGGAATTCGTGCACGGACAAATAGCTCGCAATCTTGTGGAACGCATCGTTCGGGGGGAATTCGTTGACGGCCAGCTGCTTCCTTCCATCGCCGAGCTGTCGGCGCAGTATGGAGTCTCCGCTTCCACGGTGCAGAAAGCGTACGGCGCGCTCAACGTCATAGGCGTCGCGCGCACCGTCAACGGGTTGGGCACGCGCGTGCAGTTGGGCAATGCGACGTTCAGCGAGCGCTGGCTGGAAGATCACTCGTTCAAGAGAGATGTGGGCACGTACGTCCATGCGGCGCAGATGATGTGCGCCGTGCTGCCTGCTGCATTGAGCCGCGTGCAAGGTCATGCGGAGGAGGTGGCCTCTTCTGCGGAACGCGCCCTCGCGGTCGAGGAGGGGGATTGGGCGGTGTCGAAGGCTCTCATAACGGGTTTGATCGAATGCACGGAGCCTTGCGCATTGCAGACGATTCTGCGGGAGCTGAACGATTTGCTGCGCTGGGGAGCCTTCCTTACGCTGTTCGCGGCTTCGCGAGAAAGCGCGTCCGCTCTCTCGTCTCTCGAAAGCATCGCTCTCGGGCAGGCGCGCAGAGCCGACGACGAGGGGTTCTCCCAATCGATGACCGCGTATTACCGCCTTATGCTCCAGTCCGTGCTCGCGTTTCTCGAGAGGGCGGGTATGATTGACGTCGACCGCACGATCGTGCCCTAGGACCGCGGCGGGCTCCGACGGTTTACCTCCTTCCCAATAGGGTGCTATACTCTGACACCGCATGCAATAAGGCTATGTTTGATCAGGTATAACAATTTCTGCACTCAGGCAGGTCGGTTTGATCGAGGGGATGTCGATGGCTCAGAGATTGGCTGACGCATGAAGCGAGCGCCGAATGCGCGCTGGACGCGCATCTTCGGGTTGGCGGGTTTGCTGACCCTGCTTCGCCGCGTGCGGCGCCGGGCTGATGCGAAGGAGCTGGCCATCGAGAGCCGCGAGCAGCTGTTCAGCATGCTGGTGCGCAATGCCGACGATATCTACGTTATGTTCTCTCCCGATGCGTACGAGGTCGAATACGTCAGTCCCAATGTGGAGAAGCTTTTGGGCGTGTCGGTCGAAGCGGTGAAGAACAACATACGAGCGCTGTCGGATTCGGCGGCCGATCCATCGTCCGACCCTCGAATCGATGACATTGCGTCGTTGGAAGAGGGCGAGTGCCTTCAAGTGTTTCGCGAGCGCATTCAAGCGCGCACAGGAGAGCGTCGCTGGTACCAGGAAACGTTGTACCGGGAATCCATCAAAGGGGTGGATAAGTACGTGCTGGTGCTGTCCGATCGCACGAACGAGCAAAAAGGAAGTTTGATGCTCGAGCAGGCGCTCGATATCGCACGATCGTCGAACGAGGCGAAGAGCCAGTTCCTTGCGAACATGTCGCACGACATACGCACGCCCATCAACGCCATCGTGGGCATGACGAAGATCGCACGGGAAAGCGGCGAGGCCAGCGAGAAGATAGCCGGTTGCCTCGATGCCATCACCGCGTCGTCTCGTCATTTGCTGGAGCTTATAAACGACGTTCTGGACATGTCGCGCATCGAAAGCGGGCAGATGGAGCTTCAGGAGCGTCGGTTCGACATCGATGACGTCGTGGGCGGGGTAGAGGCCATCATCCGTCCTCAGGCTCAGGCGAAGAGTCAAGAGCTGCGCATCGATCGCTCGAAGATGAAGCATAAGGCGTTCTCGGGAGACGAGCTGCGCATAAGCCAGATCCTTTTGAACCTTGCGTCCAATGCGGTGAAGTACACGCAGGAGGGCGGCTCCATAGCCCTCGTCGTGCAGGAGCTGGCGAAAACGCGGCCCAGCTATGCGAGCGTTGCTTTCACGATAACCGACAACGGCATGGGCATGTCGCCGGAATTCGTCGAGCGTATTTTCGATCCGTTCGAGCGCAGCGAAGAGGTGTCTATCGCGCGGATACAGGGAACCGGGTTGGGGATGTCCATAACGAAGGCGCTGATCGACGCCATGGGCGGCATTGTCGAGGTCGACAGCGAAAAAGGACGAGGCAGCTCGTTTCGCGTGACATTGGAACTTCGCGTCGTCTCGTCGGCGGATGCTTGTCCGCCGCTTGAAGTCGTGCCGGAGAGCACCTCCTATCGATTCGAGGGCAAGAGGTTTCTCCTGGCCGAGGACAACGAGCTGAACGCTGAGATATTGATAGAGCTTCTCGGCTGCCGCGGCGCGAAAGTGGAGTGGGCCGAGAACGGCGAAAAGGCGATCGATGCATTCTCGAAGCACCCGGCAGGATATTACGATGCGGTGTTCATGGACGTGATGATGCCGGTGATGAACGGCTACGAGGCAGCGCGCGCTCTGCGCGCTTGCAGCAGCGCCCGCTCGGAAGAAGTGAAGATCGTCGCGCTGACGGCCAACGCATTTGCCGAAGATGTGAAGTCCGCGCTCGATGCGGGCATGGATGCCCATGTGGCGAAACCGGTCGACATAGACGGGCTTGCATGCGTGCTCGGAAAGGTTTGCGGCTGAACGAGGCGACGGGGCAGCGTGCGAACCCCGATGTTTCACGTGAAACATCGGGCGGTTTGCTCGTGATGCCGTATGCGCAGAACCGTTGCGCTGCCAGCTCTTCGAGGGTAACGCCTGCATGATGCACGAGCAAGACGGCAGCGGCAAGAGGGCGGCGCGCCGGCCCGCTAGGCTCGGGCGGCTTCCTCTTCCATGGTCACGCGGTCAGCTGCGGAGCCTTCGTCCTTTCCCAGGTTGCGGATCACGCTTGCCACCATGAACGCCGCCACCACGATCATGACGCCGTCGGACAGGGCCGATGCGGCCCATACGCCGTGGATGCCGAGCCCTGCGACGTTCGGCAGGATCAGCACGAGTGGGACGAACAGAGCCACGGGTCGCGCGAACGTGAGGATCGCCGCCTTGCCGCCTTGTCCGAGCGCTTGCAAGAGCGTGATGCCCATGACCATGGGGCCTGCAACCAGGTAGGTGGAGAAGAACACCCTGAAATCGTCGGCGCCCATCGCGGCGACGGCCGGGTCGGAGACGAGCAGCGACAGCGTGGCTTCCGGCGCCAGCATCGCGGGTACCCAGAACAGCAGCGCCAGCGCCATCGAGCCCAGGCAGAAGACGATCGTCAGCTTGCGCACGCGACCGTAGAGTCCGGCGCCGTAGTTCGTTCCGGCCGCGGGCTGCAGGCCGTTGCTCATGCCCCACAAAGGGATGAAGGCGAACGCCTGGATGCGCAGCGCAGCTCCCAGCAGCACCTGCCATTCCGCGCCGCCCCATGCGGCGGCCGCGCGGTAGGCGATGGCTTGCTGTACCAGCACGAGCACCTGCATGAGCATGGCGGACGCGCCCACCTTCAGCACTTCGGGGAGTATCGCGGGCGAAACGGCCACGCGGACGATACGCGCCGTCTTCTCGCGCTTGACGAACCACCACAGCATGACGCCCGCTTGGATCATCTGCGTGATCACCGTGGCGCAGCCCGCCCCCTGGATGCCGAGCCCTTGGTCGCGCAGGGCCAGGATGAACAGAGGGGCCAGCACCATGTTGAGGACGGCGCCTCCTCCCATGATGGCCATGGCCCGCGCCAGCTCGCCTTTGCCGCGCATGACCATGTTCGAGCTTTGCGCGAAGTTCACGAACAGGCTGCCGACGAGCATGATGCGCAGGTAGGATTCGGCCAGGTCGAGGATCTGCCCCTGTGCGCCGGTGAGGGCCAGCAGCGGGCGCGCGAACACCGTGCCGACGATCGTGACGGTGAGCGACAGCACCAGGTTCATGACCACGAGGTTGCCCATCACCTGGTCGATGGTGCGCTGGTCTTTCGCGCCGATGGCGCGCGACAGCACCGAGGCCGACCCCATGCCGATCATCGAAGCGCCGCCGGAATTGATGAACGTGAACGGGTAGGCCACGGCCACGGCTCCCATGGCCTCCATCCCGATAAGCTGTCCTGCGTACACGGCGTCCATGAACGTGTACAGCCCGATGACCGCCATGCCGACGATGGCAGGCAGGCTGAGCGACATCATGAGCTTGCCGGGCGTTTGCGTGAGCATGAGCGCGCGTTTGTCTTGCTGTAGAACCTGTCGAGCCATGAGTTTCCTCGCTTTCCTTGTCGGGCATAAGCCGCCCGAACGTCGGGAGCGGGTCTGCTCGCTATATGTTAACCATGTCTAACTTACTTGTTGTTTCCGACTCATGCAAGTGCGGAATAAGAATGTATGTAGATTATGTGGTGAAATCCCCAAAATCATTTCTTGAAGTTAGCTATGGCTAACATCTGCACATCGGCCGGCTTGCCCCGCCGCCGCCCCTGTTTCCGAGAGAGAAAAGAGTGCCGCTTATGGAATCTGTCGACAGTGCCGCCGCTCGGCGCACGTATCTGCGTCTGATCGAGCCGGTGAAAGGGAGGATCATAGGCAACGTCGCCATCGCGGCCTTGTCGTCGGCGTGCGAGTTCGTCCCCTATCTCGCAATCGCGCGCGTTGCCCAGCTGTCCATCACGGAAGGCGTTCCCCCGTCCGACGTGCTGGCGATGTGGGTTCTGGTCGCCGTCGCGGGCGCGGCGGCGGGAAGGATGCTGTTCAGCATGGCCACCGGCCGCTGTCATTACGCCGACGCCGATTTTCGCGTTCACGTGCGCACCGTGCTGATAGAGCACTTGGGGAAGATTCCGCTGGGATGGTTCAACGACAACAGCTCGGCGCAGGTGAAGCAAGCTGCCACCGATGACGTTCTCAACCTGCATCAATCGGTCGGGCATGCGCCGGTCGACGTGACCGCCGCGCTGCTCTCGCCCTTGATCCCCTTGGTGTACCTGTTCACGGTGGACGTTCGCTTCGCCCTTCTTCTGGTGGCGTACTTCGTCGTGGTGATAGGCGTTGCGTGGCCGTTCATGATGAGGGATTTCGGTCCTCTCAACAAGAGGTTCAACGAAGCGATGGTGGAGGTTTCCTCCGCTGCGGTGGAGATGGTGGAGGGCATCGCCGTCATCAAGACCTTCGGTTCCCGAAGCCGTGCGGGCGCACGGTACCGGGCGGCTACCGAGGAGCTGGCGAAAGCGTGCTATGTGTGGACGAAGCGCAATGGCAACGCGTTCAGCTGGGTGTCGGCCTTGTTCTCGCCGGGAGCAATGCTGGTGGTTCTGCTGGCTGCAACGCTGGCCTTCGTCGCGAACGGCGTTTTGCCTTTGGAGCGGTGCGTCCCTTTTCTGGTGTTGGGCGTGGGAATTCCCGCGGGGCTGGTCAACCTGTTTCGAAGCATTCGAATGCTGCAGATGTCGCTGCAGGCCGCCGACCATCTGGCCTCCGTTCTCAACGTGGCTCCGTTGGCCGAACCCGAGCGGCCTCGCCCGGCGGCCGAAGGACCCGTGTGCATGGAGTTCGAGGGCGTGGCGTTCGCGTACGGCGAGAACCTGCCTTTCGTGCTGCAAGACGTCGACGTCGCGTTGGAGCCGGGAACGGTGACGGCCCTCGTGGGAGATTCGGGCAGCGGCAAGACGACGCTCGCCCGCTTGATCCCTCGCTTCTGGGATCCCGTTTCAGGGTCGGTGCGCATGAACGGAACGGAGCTTCCCCAGATGGCCTCCGGCGAGGTGCTTTCGCGTGTTGCCGTGGTGTTCCAGGACAGCATGCTTTTGCGAGCGAGCATCGCGGACAACATCCGTTTGGGCCGTCCCGGTGCCACCGACGAGCAGGTGCAGGCCGCCGCGCGCCAGGCCCAGATTCACGATCGCGTAATGGAGTTGCCGCAAGGCTACGACACGGTGCTGGGAAGCGAAGGCTCGGATCTGTCGGGCGGCGAGGCGCAACGCGTGGCCATCGCGCGCGCCATCGTCCAAGATGCGCCTATTCTCGTGCTCGACGAGGCGACCGCCCATGCGGATCCTGAGAACGAGACGGCCATCCAAAAAGCGCTGAACGCGTTGGCGAAAGGCAGGACGACCGTCGTGATCGCGCATCGGCTGGACACCATCGTGCATGCGGACCAGATATTAGTGCTGGTCGGGGGCAAGGTGGTGGAGCGCGGCGTCCATGAGGAACTGCTGGCGGCCGACGGCCATTATGCGGCACTGTGGCGATCTCAGCAGGTGGATGCGCTGGAAAAGGCGCTACTTGTGGAAGGAGCCGCGATGCGCGGCGCGGCCGCGGGGCCGCAAGAAGCGGATGGCGAAGCGGAGCCGAACGGTGCCGATTCGCGCGAAAGCGAGGAACGATGATAACGACCCAAATCGACGATCTGGTAGGGCGGCCGACCGGCGTGAAGACGCAGGCTTTCCTGTACGTGCTGTGCGGCCTGGCGGAGGCGGCCGTGTACGTGGCGCTGCTTCCGCTGCTGCGCTCGCTGATAGCGGGCGACTACGTTGCGGCGGGGTATCTGGTGGCGCTGGCTGCGGCGCTGGCGCTGTTGCATTCCGTGATCGGCTTTTTCGCGGACAATCGCGGCTACTATATCGGCATCGAGCAGATCTGCCATGCGCTGCAGGACGCCTTGGGCGACCATATCGTGCGCCTGCCGCTGGGGTGGTTCACGAAAGAGCGCTCGGGGCAGGTTGCGGCTCTGCTCACCAAGGAGCTGCAGATGGCCATGGACGTGCCTAGCACGTTTTTGCGCCAGATGGTGATCGCCGTCACCACGCCGGCTGCGGTGGTGGTGTTGTTCCTGTTCGTGGATTGGCGCATCGGCCTGGTGTTCGTGATTGCGGCTCCGCTGCTGCTGTGGGCTTCGCGCGCCATGGCGAAGGCCGCAGGCGAAGGCCATAGGCAGGAGGAGCTCTCGAACGCTGAAGTGGCGGCCCGGGTGTTGGAGTTCGCGCACGCTCAGCCCGTTTTGCGCGCGACGAAGCGTTCGGTGGAGGGCTGGGACGCTTTGCAGCAGGCCATCGAGCGGGACCGTGCGGCGACGGTTGCCACCTTGCGCATGGCATCGGCACCCGTGGCGCGCTACACGATGCTGATCCAGGTCGTGTTCGCCGTCGTGTTCGCAACGGCCACGGCTCTTTTGGCCTGGGGCCAGATCGACGTGGCATCGTACGTGTTCGTAGCGGTGCTCTCCTTGAGGCTGGTCGATCCTTTGACGCTCATCGGGTCGCAGGGGATGGCGCTGCGCGTGGCGAAGAACGCGCTGGACGCGTCCGAGGGGATATTGAAGACGCCCCCTCTGCCCGAAACCCGCAACCCCCGCGTTCCTTGCGGATCCAGCGTGGTGTTCGATCGCGTGGGCTTTGCCTACGAGGAATCCCGTCCGGTGCTGCAAGGCGTGAGCTTGACGTGCCCCGAGCGCAGCCTGACCGCTTTAGTGGGCCCTTCCGGCTCGGGAAAGACGACGCTGACGCGGTTGGTCGCGCGTTTCTGGGACGTTTCCGAGGGCAGCGTTTCGATCGGCGGGGTGGACGTGCGCGACATGCGTCCCGACGAGCTCATGCAGCAGATATCCCTCGTGTTCCAGGACGTGTACCTGTTCGACGGAACCATCGAGGAGAACGTGCTGGCGGGGCGCCCCGACGCAACGCCCGAGGAGGTGCGCCGCGCCGCGCACGTCGCGCGCCTTGACGAGGTGGCCGCCCGTCTGGAGCAGGGATGGGACACGCCCGTGGGCGAGGGAGGCTGCCGCCTTTCGGGCGGAGAGCGCCAGCGCGTCGCTATCGCGCGCGCTTTGCTGAAGGACTCGCCCATCGTGCTGTTCGACGAGGCCACGGCCGCGCTCGATGCGGAAAACGAAGCGGCCATCGTGGAGGCTATGCACGAGTTGGCGCGCGATCGCACGGTCATCGCCATAGCCCATCGCTTGTCCACCATCGCCGCCGCAGATCAGATAGCCGTCCTAGAGAAGGGGTGCATCACCCAGCAGGGAACCCACGGCGATCTGGTGAAGGTGCCCGGCCGGTATCGGTCGTTTTGGCGCGAGCGCCAGCAGGCGGCCGGTTGGCGGCTGGCCAGCGAGCAGTAGCGCTTCGGATTCGATCCGGCGCGTTCGGTGCCGGAACATCAGATGAACCAAGACATGCAAAACGCATGGGAAAGAGAGGTCGATATGGAACATTCGCCTTATGAGACGTCGAAGTCCCGCAAAGGGGCCGCGTTCGAGATGTGGGGCGTCAAGGAGGTCGTCACCGCGGTGCTGTTCAGCGCCTTGATGATCGTCGTCATGTTCGTGGTGGGGTCGGTTACCATGCTGGGTGTGGATTTCTCCATGCTGTTCATGGCGGCGACGTACGTTTTGGTGGTTGCGCCGTTGTACATGCTCATGGTTATGAGGGTGAACCGCTTCGGCGTCACGGCGTTCTACGCGTGCGTGATGGCGCTGGTGTACCTCATGTTCGGAAACCTGTGGTACATGCTGCCGTTCTACCTGGTGGGAGGTTTGGCTATCGATGCGCTGTTCCTGCGCACGGCCGCGCAGCGGGCTAAGCCGAACCGCATCGTAGCGGCGTGGGCGACGTTCAGCGCGCTGTACTCGCTGTCGTCGATCATCCCCATACTGGTCAACCTTCAGGGGTACCTGCAAGAGCTTGCCGAAGTGAGGATGATGGGCGAGGAGTACGTGAACGCGTACCTCAAGTACTACGGGAATGCAGAATGGATCGTGTTCATAGTCGCTCTCACGGCGTTCGCCGGATTCCTGGGAGCCCTCGTGGGCAAGCGTCTGATGAGGAAGCACTTCTTGAAGGCAGGGGTGATCTGACGTGGAGGAGGGCATCCGAAACGAGCGGTTCTCATCGGGCGCTCGCGCCGTCGGGCGTTCGTCGGCGTCGCCCGACGGGGAACGGTTCTCCATGGCGACGAAGTCCATCGTGCTGGCTGCGACGATCGCGACGGTTTCCCTGGTGGACAGCGTGCGGTTGTCGCCTGCGCTGACCTGCTTTTTACTGCTCTACCTTGCTGCGTGCGGACAGCGTTCCATGGCTTTCAAGATGCTGGTTTTCTACGCGGCGCTGTGGGGCGCGTGCCTGGCGCTTGCATACGGGAAGATGACTGTGATCGTTTTCTCGCCGGTTCATTTTTACGCCGCGATCAAAACCTATCCCATCATGGTTGCGTTCTTCGCGGTGGCGCTTTCCCCTCCGGGGCTTATCAGCGCCGCGTTGGCGAAGGCTCGCATTCCGAAGCGCCTGATCGTGGGCGTGCTCGTACTGCTGAGGTTCTTCCCCACCGTTCGCTCGAGCTTCCGGCGTTTGTCCGAGTCGTGCAAAAGGCGCGGGGTGCTTTCGGCGGGAAACGTCGCGCGCAGCCCCGTTCAGGCGCTCGAGCATGCGCTGGTTCCCTTGATGTTCTCGTTGGTGGACAGCTCCGACCGCCTTTCCTCATCCGCCATCGCCCGCGCCGCCGAAGCGCCGACCAGGCGGACGAGCTACTATCGCAGTCCTTTCGGAGTGGCGGACGCGGTTTGCCTGGCGGCCGTCGCGACGGCGCTGGCTGCGTGCGTCTGGGTTGTGCGGGGAGGGTGGTTCGGATGACCGGCGATCTTGTCGCGCAGCTGAAAGGCGCGAGCTTCTCGTACTACGGCGCTCCGGAAACGCTGCATGCCGTGGATTTGGACGTGCATGCCGGCGAATGCGTCGTGCTTATGGGCGCGTCGGGCAGCGGTAAAACCACGATCGTGCGCGTCTTGAACGGCCTGGCCGGGGGCTACTATCGCGGCAGCGTTTCCGGCGACGTGTTCTTGGGCGGGCTTTCTGCGCGCGATATGGAGGCGTGGCGAAGAGCCGAGCTGGTGGGAAGCGTGTTTCAAGACCCGACCGCCCAGTTCTTCTCCAGTCAGCTGGCGGGCGAGGTGGCGTTCGGGTGCGAGAACATCGGCTATCCCGCCGAGGAGGTGGTGAGGCGCACCGATGCGGCGATCGGCCGTTTGGGTCTGGACCGTTTGCGCACGATAGCGGTGGACGAGCTTTCCAGCGGGCAGAAGCAGCGCGTGGCTATCGCCTCGTCGCTTGCTCCTGCGCCGAGGCTCGTGGTGATGGACGAGCCCTCTTCGAACCTCGACGAAGATGCGGCTCAAGAGTTGGGCGCGGTGCTGATGGAGCTGAAGCGGCAGGGCTACGCGCTGGTGGTGGCCGAGCATCGCATCTCGTACCTGATGGAGTGCGCCGACCGGTTCTGCTATATGGAGGCCGGGCGGATGCGGGCGGTTCTCTCTCGCGACGATGTGTTCGCCATGGACGGCTCCGAGCGCGTTGCCATGGGCGTTCGCAGCCCTGCTTTCGTCCCCCGGCCTTCCTTGAAGCCTGCGCCTCTTGCCGCGGGGCTCGCGCGGGAAGGCGAGCGGGCCGCGTCCGGCGAAGCTTTCGGCGCGCGTCTGGAAGCCGCGTCCCTGGAGGTGGACGGCCTGGCCGTTTCTCGCGGTGGAAATCTGCTGTTCTCCTGTGTCTGCTTCGCCGTGGAACCGGGGCAGATCATGGCGCTGACGGGAAAAAACGGCGTGGGCAAGACGAGCCTGGCGCAGGTCGCGGTTGGCTTGGGCCGACCCGACGAGGGCTGCGTGCGCGTGGGAGGGCGGAAGCTGTCCCGGCGGGAGCTGCGTCGCCGCGTGTGGTACAGCCCCAACGACGTGAGCATGGAGTTCTTCTCTTCCCGGGTTGACGAAGAAGTGCTCTTGTTCTCGGATCAGGACGACGCGGCGCGCCGCTACGCCGATCATGTGCTGGGCCGGTTGGGCCTGGCCGAGCTGGGGGATAGGCATCCGTCCTCGCTGTCAGGCGGCCAGAAGCAGCGGCTGTCCATTGCCTGCGGGCTGGCGTCGAGGCGGTCGGTGCTCATCCTGGACGAGCCCACCAGCGGGCTTGACGCCCTCAGCATGCGCCGGTTGGCCGACGCGCTGCGTTGCGCAGCCGAGGAGGGGGCGGCCGTGGTGGTCATCACGCACGACAACGAGTTCATGCGCGAGTGCTGCACCCACGTCTTCGCGCTCGAAGGCGCAGGTGCGGACGAGGACGAGCGCCGCGCGCGTTGACGGCAGAAGGGGCGGGGAGCTGGGAGTGTTTCACGTGAAACATCCGGGCGCCCGGGTGCCGCCCGTCCGGACGTCGGCCTCCCGTTCTCCCGCCCCGCCCGCGCCGGTCGCGTCCCGCGCCGCCCCTCCGACCGGTTGGTCGCCCGCCTGCGCCCATGCCCCTTCCGCCATCAGCCGCCTGCCCCGCGTGTGCACGCCGCTCTGCCCGCCGCCTCTCCAGCGTCGGCGCATCGCCCTCTTTCCGGATGTTTCACGTGAAACACCTCGCGCGTCGGCGCCGTCCATCGCTCGCCCGGTTCCGGCGTTCCGTTTTCTCGTAAGGATGTTTCACGTGAAACATTCCTCGCGCTCCAGGACCGCTTGTCCGGGCCGCGTGCGAGCAAGGCGAGCCGCCCGTGATGGCGAAAAGGCATCGAATTCGGAAGAGGGCGCGCGCCTTCGCCGCCCGCGGCGCGCGGTCGCGGAAGCTCGCCTCCCTTCGACCAGGCGCTATGCGGAAGAAGGGTTTCCGGCGCGTCCGGAGCCCGGCGCAAAACTTCCGAATTCGATGGTTTCTTGCCATGGGGAGCCGCTTCCGCCGTCAAGCCGACCTCGGCGAGGCCTGGGCGGGCGGCATCCCGCAGAGAAATCGTCGGGGGAAGGGGCGACCTCGGGGCCAGTTGCTGTTGGCTTGACAGCGGGGTTGCGAAAAGAGCGTACGACATGGCCTTTTCCGCCCGTCAAGACTCAAAAGGCCAGGAGACGAGGTTATGCTACACGATTTCGCGGCTAAAAGGGCGTATCGGCCGGTCGGCCTAGAGGTTCTCGTGTCCGGCTCGGATCCGTCTGCAGGTTCAAGCGCAGCTTTGAAGGCGAAGCCTGCGATAGAAAATTCAAGTTCCGGTATTCGTGGTCAGTGCGCGAATTTTCGTTACTGTTTCTCACTTCGCGCATCTTGCGCTATAATCCTCAATCATGCGGGTGTCGCCAAGTGGTAAGGCCCAAGCTTCCCAAGCTTGTATTCGCGGGTTCGAGTCCCGTCACCCGCTCCATGAACCTACGATCCAAGCTTCGGCTTGGATTTTTCATTTAGCGAGGAGATTGACATGGCTCGTTTCGATACCTTTGTGTTCGACCTTGACGGCACGCTTCTCGACACGCTGCCCGACCTGGTGGTTCTGACGAACGCCGCCTTGAACGAGCAGGGCTTCCCCAGCCGCACGGCCGACGAGATCCACAGCTTCGTGGGCAACGGAGCCCGCGCGCTCATGTACCAGGCCGTGCCCGCCGATGCTTCGCCCGAGCAGGCCGAGGCCGCCATGCGCCGCTGGATGGAGCTCTATCCCGTCATCGGGAACAAGCTGACGAAGCCCTACCCGCATATGGAAGAGACGCTGGCTGCCCTCGCCCAGCGCGGCATCGGCCTGGGCGTTCTGTCCAACAAGTTCGACCAGGGCGTGCATGACGTGATCGACGCCTATCTTCCCGGCTTGTTCCCGGTGCAGTATGGCGAATGCGACGAGATTCCGCGCAAGCCCGACCCCACGGGGCTGCTGCGCTGCATCGACGAGCTGGGGTCCGCACCAGCCCGCACGGCGTACGTGGGCGATTCGCCGGGGGACGTCCTGGTGTCGCGCAACGCCGGCGCGTTCGCCATCGGCGTGTCGTGGGGCTATCACCACGCCGACGCCTTGCGTAAGGCGGGCGCGGACGTCGTTATCGAAGACGTGCGCGAACTGCTGCAGTTCGCGGTCGAGCGCTAGGCGGCGGGCATTATGGAGCATCAGCCGTCGACCCTCTCCAATCAGCCCCGCCCGTCGAAACGGTTCGTCATCGTCAGCTGGGCTCTCGTGGCGGCGTGGGCGTTCCTCATCTTCTTCATGTCTTCGAACACCGGCACGGGTCTCAACACGGGGCTCGGCATCTTCTCCAGCATCTACCGGGCAATGCAGGCCGTGCAGGAGCAGCTGCTGGGGCCTGGGGTGGACGCGCTGTCGTCCATCGCGCACTTCTGCGAGTACACGATGTTCGGCGCGCTTCTGGCCAACGCGCTGCGCTGCCACATGCCGCTGCGTCGTGCGTGCCTCATCGCCATCGCCTGTGCCAGCTTGTACGGGGTGAGCGACGAGGTTCATCAACTGTTCGTGCCCGAGCGCATGTGCGACCCGGTGGATTGGATGGTGGATACTGCGGGCAGCGCGCTGGGTTCCGGGATCGCGTACGCGGTGCTGCGAAAAAGAGATGCCCGCTCTTAGTAAAAGCGCGCGTGTCGCACCGCAGCGACGGGGGAGCTTGCTTTCCGATGGGCGATTTCGTGGCGGATGTCCTCATCGCTGTGCTTCGCCAGCAGGAAGCTCGGTGTCGTGGCAAGGGAATCCGCCAGTTTCGTGACGACGGATAGCCGTACGTCCGCCGTGCCGTCCTCTATCCTATTGAGCAGCGGGCGACCTATGCTCACCATGAGCGCGAGGCGCGTTTTCGTGATGTTGCTGTACGAGCGCATGCGTCTGACGTTCTCGCCAAGCACGGGAGAGAACCTGCTCTGATCAGGCTCGTCATCATTCAGCGGACTATGTTCGTGCTCGGCTTGCATGTCCACTAGAGTACCGGCGTGCGAGCAGAAGGCTGTAACCGCATGAATACGTTTCGGTTCATTTTTAGAAAATGTGCGGTTTGTACCCAGCCCATGCCTATTTTATGATGGTAGGTCAACGATGCTACAATATTTGCCATACGTGAGAATCTATGCGCGTCGACCTCGGGTTATGTTGCGGAAATGGTGTAATCGCCGGCGAAAGCGGGTTCTCGTAGGTATGAGAAAATGAAGGCTTCGACAATCGAAGCGCTGTGTCGCGAGGGGTACGCGACGTACGGTGCCTGCTTTGGCAGACGTGTTCGGAGTCGATGAGGAGACCATATGGCGTCAAGAAACTCTCGAACGAACCGTAAAGAAGCGCGCTCATCGCGGGCTCCTCAGTCTGCTCGCGCCGTGCGGTCGGCCAAGGCCGCGCAGTCGGGTCGCATCGCCCCGTACAGCCAGGCAAGCGCTTTCTCCCGCGATGCGTATGGCGATGGCTCTTCGTACCGTGCGGCCTACACGCCCGGCAGCCAAGGTTCCGGCGCGAACGGCGCGTACGCCCGGCAGACTGCGGCAAGTCAATATTCGCGCAACAATCCAAGCTACTCGGCAGCCCGCAAGAAAGCCGGGCGCGGCAAGAAGATAGCCCTCGGCGTGATCATCGCGATTCTCGTGGTGGCCGTGGGGGGCGGTTCGGCGTTCGCCTTGTGGAAGAACTCCGTCAACGAGAAGCTGATCAAGGGAAACAAGTCTGACGAAGAGATCATGGCCATCAACGATGCGCTCAAGCCTGAAAAGGACATGACCTTCACCGAGCCCTTCTACATGATCCTCATCGGCACCGACGAGGCCGAGGACAGCACCGAGGACATGCATCGTTCCGACACGAACATCGTGGTGCGCATCGATCCTGCAAAGAACCAGGCCACGATGGTATCCATCCCCCGCGATACGAAGATCGACATCGACGGCTACGGGACGAACAAGTTCAACGCCGCTTACGCTTACGGCGGCGCTGCCGGAACCATCCGCGAAGCGAATCAGCTGCTGGGCATCGAGATATCGCACTACGCGGAAGTGAACTTCGGCAAGTTGAAGGAATTGGTCGACGCAGTTGGCGGCGTGGACGTCGAAGTGACCGAGCGCGTCGATGATCCCGACGCAGACGGTACCACGGCTCATCCCGAGTGGCCGCGCGTCATCATCGAGGAAGGCGAGCAGCACCTCGACGGCAACCAAGCGCTGGTGTTCGCGCGCAGCCGCGCGTATCCCGACGGAGACTTCACGCGCACGGCGAACCAGCGCAAGCTGATCATGGCCATCGTCAACAAGGTGCTGGCGATGAACACAACCGAGTTGCTGGGTGTTGTTCAAGCTGCGTCGAACTGCGTGACCACCGACCTTGCGGTAGGCGATATTGCTGCGCTGGCGCAACAGTTCCAAGGCGACGAAGAGCTTACCATCTACTCTGCGATGGTTCCTTCTACCACGGCGATGATCGGCGACGTATCGTACGTCATCAACGATCCCATGGCGACGAAGGAGATGATGAAGCTGGTTGAGGCTGGAGAGGATCCGAGCTCGGTTGTCTCGTCAGGATACGTTGATCCGGGCGACACCGCAGGCGGTGCCAGCACGTACGGCAACGGTTACGGCAGCACTGGTTCGGGCGCCGGCAACGGCGCAGGAAACGCCAATTATTACGATCCGGGCTACACCGATGCATCGGGAACCGGAGGAGCCAACAACGGCGGCTATGTTGACAACGGTTACGTTGACAACACCGGTGGAGCGGGTGGAACCGGCGGGTACGACAACGGAGCTATTGCTGGCGGCGCGGGCGGTACCGACGGTGCAGGCGGATACGACCCCGGCTATACCGATCCGGGCGCCTACGACGGGACGGCATCCGCTGCTTAGCCGGCGTCTCGTTGGGATTCTCGAACTGCGCAAGCGGCATCGGCTTCGATCGATGCCGCTTTTTAATCGGCTCCTCAACCGGTAGGTTGAGCTTCGGCTCTCCTGTTGAGTTTTCGTACCCTCTGCGGGATACTGGTGATCACCGGTTGCAAAGACGGATGGGGCTCGCAAAGACATGAGCGACGTACACAATCACGAACATGCGAAAGAGAACAAGGGCGTCGGCCCTGCCAGCTCTTTGCGCACCGTGATAGGGGTGATCGTCTCCATCATCGCGGTTTGCCTCGTGATGTTCGCGATCTTCCGCGTCTACTCCAACGAGCTCAGCGACGAATTCTACGATTTAGCCAGCGTCAGCATGGACGACTACACGGCTGCGCAAAAGGTGGAAGTCGAGTCGTTCATCAGCGAGGTGAGCTCCGTCATCTCCACCATGTGCGTGTTGGCCGAGTCCCCGGACATCGATCCTTCCGGCTCGACGTTCGCTGCGTATCTGGAGGAATGGAACCAGCAGGGGTCGTTCCAGGTTACCTATACTCCAATCGAGGAGCTGGAGCAGGGCGTTGCGAGCAATCGCAACGAGCGAGACGAGGAAACGCTTCGGCATCTGTACGCAGGCGAGACGGTGGTGTCCGACGTGCGCAAGTCGAACCGCCTGAACGGCTACTACTTCAGCATCGCCAAGCCCGTCAATCGCGACGGGCGCGTGGTCGGCGTGCTGCGCAGCATCGTGAAAGCGGAGAAGCTTCTGGATACGAGCCAGGCGAGCTCGCAGGTTACGCTGCTCGGCACGCTGCTGATCAAAGAGGACGGAACCGTCGTTCCCGTGTCGAAGGAATTCGAAGGTTATGAGGGATCCACCCTGTACCAGGTGCTTGAGGGAAGGGGCGTGTCTTCCGATCAGATCGCCGATGTACGTGCCAGCATCGAGAACGAGCGAGATGTGGCAACGGTCATGTTGGGCAAGCAGAACGGCTACATGACCTTTCTCACGTCTATTCGCCTCGATGTGAACGATTGGACTATCGTGAACTTCACGCAGGAAAGTTCGTTGGTCGAGCATTCGGAGAGCATTCTGCGTTTGACGGTGTACACGGCTGCGCTGCTTATCGTCATCAGCGCGGCGGCATGCCTTGCCGTGGCGCTGGTGGTTGGCCGCATCCGCAAAAGGGCGCGTCGCAGTGCGGAGCGTTACGAGGTCCTCGCTGAATTTTTCGACACGGTGCTGTTCGAGTATTCTTATCCGCGCGACACGCTTGAGCTGACGCCGAATGCGCGCGGGATGTTCTCCCTCAGCTCCCTTTCAGCCGAAAGCTACCTGGCCAAAGGCATTCCTCTCATCGATTTCCTGGAAGATGATTACAAGCGTGTCCGGATGGCGTTCGAAAACCCTGCGCCGCCGAACGAGCTGCGCACCATCACCTGTCGCGCACGCGTGTTGTCGGGCGAATATCGTTGGTTCTCGTTCACGTGCCGGTATCTGTACGAAGGTTCCCAGCCGTACATGGCCGTGGGAAAGATCGTCGACATCACGAAACAGCGCGAAACCGAAGAGCTGCTCACGCGCAAGTCGCAAATGGACGGGCTGACGAAGACGTTCAACAAGATGGCGTTCCAGGAGAAGATGGCGGCATTGCTGCCCGAGACGGGCAGGGGCTTGCTGTTCGTGATCGACATGGATCGATTCAAGCAGGTCAACGACGAATACGGTCACAGCATGGGCGACCGGGTTCTGGAAGAGGTGGCGCGTTCGTTGCTCGACGTGTTCCGTCATCGCGATCCGGTGGGGCGCGTCGGCGGCGACGAGTTCGTGGCGTTCCTCGTGGGCGCAAACGACGATGCGGTTATCGAGGCGAAGCGCGAGGCTCTGAGCTCGTTGATCGCAGAAGCCTCGCGCTCGTTGGGGGTGCCCATCGCTTTGAGCGTCGGGGTGGCGCGCTATCCTCAGGATGGCGCTACCTATCAGGAGCTGTTCGACGCGGCCGATCGGGCCATGTACGACGAGAAGAACGAGGGCCGCGTCGAGGATTCGGTCTAGGCCCGAGCGGTCGCGTAGCCGTCCGGGTTCTGCGACTGCCAGCGCCATCCGTCGGCGCACATGCGGTCGAGGTCGTACTGCGCGACCCAGCCCAGCTCGTCGCGCGCTTTGTCGCAGGCCGCGTAGTTTACAGCTACGTCGCCCGCGCGACGCGGCTTGATCTGGTAGGGCAGCTCGCGTCCGCAGGCGCGCTCGAAGGAATGTACCACGTCCAGCACGCTGGAGCCCGTGCCGGTTCCCAGATTGAAAATGCCCACGCCGCGACGCGTGCCGTCCGCTGCCGGTTCGCCCGCCATGGTGCCGGCCGTTTTCGCTTCGCCGGTGCCCACTTTGCCGCCCATCCAGTCGAGCGCCGCCACGTGGCCGCGCGCAAGGTCCACCACGTGGATGTAGTCGCGCACGCCGGTGCCGTCGTGCGTGGGATAGTCGTCGCCGAACACGCCGACGCTTTCCAGCTTGCCTACGGCCACCTGCGCAACGTAGGGCAGCAGGTTGTTGGGGATGCCCTTGGGATCCTCGCCGATCAGGCCGCTCTCGTGCGCGCCGATGGGGTTGAAATAGCGCAGCAGCACAACGTTCCATTCGTCGTCGCCCACGTACAGGTCGGTCAGCACCTGCTCCAGCATGGACTTCGTCCAGCCGTAGGGATTCGTGGCGTCGTGCTTCGGGCAATCCTCGGTGATGGGGATGAACTCCGGCTCGCCGTACACCGTGGCGCTCGACGAGAACACGAGGTTCTTCACGCCGTGCGCGCGGGCCACGTCGCACAGGGCCAGCGTGCCCGCGAAGTTATTCCAGTAGTATTCCAGCGGCTTCTGCACGCTTTCGCCCACGGCCTTGAAGCCGGCGAAGTGGATGATGGCGTCCACGTCGTTCTCGGAGAAGACGCGGTCGAGCGCCGCGCGATCGAGGATGTTCGCCTCGTAGAATTTCAGGCGGTCGTCGTTTGCCGCCAGGCCGGTGATCTGTCGCACCCGGTCAAGCGCGAGCTCGCTCGAGTTGCTCAGGTCGTCCACAACGACCACGTGGTAGCCCTGATCCAGCAATTCGACGCAGGTGTGACTTCCGATGAACCCGGCTCCGCCCGTTACGAGCACGCAGATATCGGCATGATCCTTGGCCAAGCTCTTGTTCGCCATTGAAGCTCCTCTCGGTACTGACTGTTGCCATAGTAGCAGGTGGAACAGATCGCGCGCAAATTCAGCAAAAGGCACATGGCCCGCGTTCCGCTCGGCGGCAAGGCCGCACGGGCTCGCGCGGGGCCCCGTGCGGCGCCGCGGGAAGCCGCACGAATGTTTTACGTGAAACATTCGGAAAAGGCAGGAATATTATTCTTGACACAGGATAATAAACGTCGTAAAGTATGACTCGTGGACACACCGACTCCAACGGTTCTCCTCGTTTCACTCGTCCAAGCACAGGCCGCTTCCCCCCGCGGCCTGTGCTGCTTTCGGAGTCATTTTGCGCGACGTGCGCCCGTTGCGCCTGTGCGCCTTCTCCTTCGCCTCTCGGTCCGCCCCTCGCCCTCGGAGCATGCCTTCCTCGGTTTCTGCATGCGAAACAACAGTTTCGGTTCCTTGCTTGGCGCATCATGCTCGGGATTGCCTTCCTTTGCGGGCGCCTTAGTCAGCCTGCTCGCTCGAAATGGCAAAAAGCAACCGAATTCGGAAATCATCCCGTCTTTCGGGCAAACTTTTCGCGCGAAGGCGAAAGGGGTCTCGCCTGTAACCTGGTGCTCTGTGCGGCGAGCGTTTTCGGCGTGACGTCGGCGCGTGTAAGGCACGACTCCGGGCTTCCGAATTCGATGCTTTTTTGCCATCGGAGGCCTCGTCGGATGACCGGCATCGCATTTGGCGAAGGAAAATAGAGGCGGATGGGTCGTCCGTTGCTGTGCAGGTCGTCCGTGCTGTATGTGCTCGTCGTCGTATCAGGACGGCACGGGTTTTGTTCGGGGAGGCTTTACATGCATTTCGTGTTCGGGCGAGTGTTTCACGTGAAACATCCGTTCCCCTGTCTATTTTGCGACGAAACCGCGCCTTGCTCGGCCGATTGACTATACTGGTGAGCAACAGGCTTTGAGAAAGGAAGCTCCGTGGCAGAAATTCATTTCGGAACCGATGGATGGCGAGCCATCATCGGCGAGGACTTCACCAACGACAACCTCGTGCGCGTCATCGACGCGGCTGCGCGCGTGTTCAAGGAGGACGCGGTTGCAGCCGGCCGTCCGGCCGACGCGCCCGGCACCCTCATCGTCGGTCACGATTGCCGACAGGATGCGCACGCTTACGCGCAGCTGGCGGCCGAGGTCGCGGCGGCGCAGAGCTTCCGCGTGCTGCTCACGCAGGACTACTGCCCCACGCCTACGCTGTGCTGGTCGGTGGCGCAGGACGCCGACGCGGTGGGCGGCATCATGCTGACCAGCAGCCACAACCCGGCCGAATACCTGGGCGTGAAGCTGCGCATGAACGACGGCGGCGCGGCGGGCAAGGAGTTCACCGACCGCGTGGAGGCTGCGTTCGCCGACGCACCCGCCGACGCGCGCGGTGCGTTCGAAACGGTCGACCTCATGACCCCGTACCTCGCCACCTTGAAGGAGCGCGTGGACGTCGAGGCCATCCGCAACGCCAACCTGCGCGTGGTGGTGGATCCGCTGTACGGCGCAGGCCGCATCTATCTGGCGCAGCTGCTGCGCGATCTGGGCGTGGAAGTGTGCGAGATCAACAACGCCGAGGATCCGACGTTCGACGGACTGCACCCCGAGCCTATTCCGCCCTGGGTCGACCGCTGCATCGCGAAGGTTCCCGAGCTGGGTTACGACGCCGGCTTCATCAACGACGGCGACGCTGACCGCATCGGCGCGGTTGACGAGCGCGGCAACTTCGTGAACCCGCATCGCATCATCACGCTGCTTACCTCGCACCTCGCCGAGGACAAGGGCCTCACCGGTCGCGTCGTGTCCACCATCACCGCGTCGGCCATGCTGGCTCGCCAGTGCAAGCGCTTGGGCCTGGAGCTGACCAGCACGCCGGTGGGCTTCAAGTGGATCTACGCCGAGATGGAGAAGGGCGACGTCATGCTGGGCGGCGAGGAGTCCGGCGGCATCGGCATCCCCAGCCACGTCATGGAGCGCGACGGCTTGCTGATGGCGCTGCTCCTGTGCGAGACGATGGCGCAGCGCGGCATGAGCCTGGGTCAGTTGGTGGACGATATGTTCCAGAAGGTGGGCAAGCTGGAGTTCGAGCGCCAAGGCCTGAAGATCACTGACGAGCAGATGGCGAACTTCCGCGTCGAGATCGTGCCGAACTACGCGCCTGCCGAGATCTGCGGCAAGCAGGTGGTGGACGTGGATCGTCGCGACGGCGTGAAGTTCTACCTGGAAGGCGACGCATGGGTGATGATGCGCCCCTCCGGCACCGAGCCGCTCGTGCGCATCTACGCTGAAGCCGAGACGGTGGACGAGGTCCACGACCTCCTGAAGGCCGCCGAAAGCGTGGTCGTGTCCTAAACGAAGAGCGAAGCGAATGTTTCACGTGAAACATTTGTACGTAGAACGCCTCGGAGGCATCGAGCTTTCGGGGCGTTTCCTATTCTCCGAAGCGGGGCAGCTTCTTGAGCAGCGCCCAGGCGATCTGCTTGTCTTGCCCGTCGTCGAGCATCGCGTCGAAGTCGCGGAATGCCACCACGCTGCGCCCGAACGCGCGGCCGGGCTTCCCCAAGGGAACCTCGCAGCGGTACGCGCGTCCCAGCGCGGCGGCCGCTGTCGAATCGGTCGCGATCAGACAGAGCGGGTCGAGCCCCTCCACCAGCAGGAACAGCGCCTGGTCGTCCAGCCCTTCCACGGCGGCGAACGTGCACGCGCCGCTTCCGTATCCCAACGAAGCCATCGCGCTGTTCAGCGCCGCGCGGCTGCGTTCGCTCGATCCGTTCCCGCTCGCTACGCACACGAGCGCCGAGCGCGCCCCATCAAGGTGCTCGTCGAACAGCTCCCACGCTTCGTCGAGAGCCACTTCGTACATGTTACCATTCGCAGATTTTTTCACACGATCCCTTGCGGTCGAGATAGGTTCGCCGTATAACCGTAATGATAGCAAAAAACGCCCGCCGCGGCATGGGCGCTGCGGCGGCATCACGATAGGAGAGCGCGTATGTGCACGAACGGAATCAACACAGGGCAATTCGAGCAGATGATCGAGCAGATCGACGATCATATCAAGTTGGAGCGTCGCTGGGCGCACAACCTGGGGCATATGGCGGGAGACGCCGGCTTCGCCACCGTTTCCGAGAAGATGCATGCCGCCCAGGCCATGCTGGACGACGTGCGCGCGCTGCTCGACGAGGCCAAGGATGCCCTCGAGGACGATGCCGAAGCTTCGGCGAACGTCACCGTCAACCTCGTGTAGGCGCCGCACGTATGAGCAACGATCTCATGCGCTTCTCGGTGGCTATGCCCGAGGAGCTGCTCGTTCGCTTCGACCAGCTGGTCGCGCGCCGCGGGCTGGCGAAAAACCGCAGCGAAGTGGTGCGCGACCTCGTGCGCGACGCGTTGGTGGAGGACGAGTGCTCCACGCCGGGCATGGAGGTGGTGGGCACGTTGACCATCGTCTTCGACCATCACGCCAGCGACTTGCAGGAGAAGCTGCACGCCATCCAGCACGATTACTTCGAATCCATCATCTCGTCCATGCACGTGCATCTCGACGCGCACCATTGCCTTGAGGTCATCGTGCTGCGCGGCGAAACGGGTCTCGTGCAGGACATCGCGAACCTCATCCTGGGCACGAAGGGCGTGAAGAACGGTCGTCTCGTGGTCACCACGACGGGGCAGCATATATAGGTATACGGTTCCGGCGGCCTACCGGCTATCGGAACGGGTCGACGCTGCGGCTTCCGTGGCGCCCGGTCTCGCCATTTGTTCGCTTTCCCTTGCGCGCGAAGCACGCGCGGCCGCGAAGCGGAGCGATCTCGGGCGCTGCGGAAACCCTCGTCGGCTTTGCAGGACGGGCGGTGTTTCACGTGAAACATTCGTTCGCATCGACTCATGAGAAGGGCAAGGAGCTTTATGGATACCACGGTCATGCTGGGGCACGGCAGCGGCGGGACGATGATGAAGCGCATCATCGACGATGTGTTCTTCGCCGCGTACGCCGGCGACGAGCTGCTGCGCGGCGACGACGCGGCGGTGCTGCCCGCGCCCGCTCCGGGTGAGCGGCTGGCGTTCTCCACCGACAGCTTCGTGGTGACGCCGCATTTCTTCCCGGGCGGCGACATCGGACGCCTCGCCGTGTGCGGCACGGTGAACGACGTGGCCACGAGCGGCGCCGTGCCGCGCTACCTCAGCTGCGGCTTCGTGCTGGAGGAGGGCTTCCCCATCGAGGATCTCAAGCGCATCTGCGCCTCCATGGCGGAATGCGCGCAGGAGGCCGGCGTGCATCTGGTTACCGGCGACACGAAGGTAGTGAACCGCGGCCACGGCGACGGCGTGTACATCAACACGAGCGGCGTGGGCACCATTCCCGAAGGCGTGAACCTGGGTGGCGCGCAGTGCAAGCCGGGCGACAAAGTGCTGGTCACCGGCACGCTGGGCGATCACGGCATCACCATCATGAGCTGCCGCGAGAGCTTGAGCTTCTCGGCCGACCTGGAAAGCGACGCGGCCCCGCTCAACCACCTCATCGCCGAGGTGTTGGCGGCGGCGCCGAACACGCGCTGCTTCCGCGACCCGACGCGCGGCGGCCTGGCCTCCACGCTGAACGAGCTGGCTGCCCAGTCGAACACGGACATCACGGTGGAGGAAGACGCCATCCCCGTGAAGCCGGCCGTGCGGGGCGCGTGCGAGATGCTGGGCTACGACGTGCTGCAGGTGGCGAACGAGGGCAAGATGGTGTGCGTTGTGGCGGCCGAGGAGGCCGACGCGGCGCTCGCGGCCATGCGCGCGAACCGCTACGGCGCCGGTGCGGCCATCATCGGCGAAGTGTCGGCCGTCCGTCCCGAGCGCGGCTCCAAGGTGTTCCTGCGCACGGCGTTCGGCGGCACGCGCATCCTCGACATGCTGGTGGGCGAGCAATTGCCGCGTATTTGCTAGAAGCTCTCCATGCAGCACCCTCATGCGTATGGAAGAGAGCGCTGACATGCGCAAAGGCCTTCGATAGCGCCTTTCGGGGCATGAAAGCGGCGGCGCTTTCGATAGAGAATTTGCCGCCGCACCCTGAGAAATTCGCCATTTCTTCTTGCATTTGCGGACAACAATGGTATCTTGCGGGCATAAAGATTTTGGGGAAGTGACCCGACGCATCCCGTCGGAATGCTTTAGACGAGAAGGAGTTAACTATGTCTCACCCGGTTATCGAAGCCGATGAGTGCATCGGTTGCGGCATCTGCGTCGATGCCTGCCCGCAGGAAGTGCTCGAAGTGGTCAGCGGCGTCGCTGAGGTCGTGAACGAGGACGCCTGCATCGCGTGCGGCGACTGCGTCGAGGAGTGCCCCATGGGTGCGATCCCCGAGGTCATCGAGGACTAACCTCCCGCTCGATTCGCTTTCGACAAGCGCAACGAGAACCCCTGTCTCTTTCATGAGGCGGGGGTTCTTTGCGTTCGGGAAACAAGTGCGTGGAAGCGGCGTAACGGTGCGGCGCGAGAGGAGCGCAATAGGCATTCGATAGCTATAGTTTGGGACGTTAACAAAACTTATATGACAAATTGGTAACTAACTTGACAGCATGAGACTTAGATTATATAGTCCAATTTGTCGAAGCGAGGTTGAGCTTGCGGATCGCATCTCCAAGCCGCCGCCCTTCGTCCACCGAGTGCGCCCTCAGGGCGTGCTTTGGCGCATAAACAGAAACCGACTGCTAACGACTTACTTAGGTAACAACTCCAACAGAGAGGAAGCAGATAATGAGCAAGATTCTTGGCATCGACTTGGGCACGACGAACTCCGCCATGGCCGTCATGGAGGGTTCCGAGCCCGAAATCCTCGTGAACGCCGAGGGCGACCGCACCACTCCGTCTGTCGAGGGCTTCCGCAAGGACGGCGAGCGCGTCGTGGGCAAGGCCGCGAAGAACCAGGCCGTCACGAACCCCGAGAACACCGTGTCGTCCGTGAAGCGCTTCATCGGCCGCTCCTACGACGAGACGCCGGAAGAGCGCAAGACCGTCAGCTACAAGCTGCAGAAGGGCAAGGACGGCCGCGCGGTGGTCGACATCGACGGCAAGGACTACACGCCGGAGGAAATCTCCGCCATGGTGCTGCAGAAGCTGAAGAACGACGCCGAGAAGCAGCTGGGCTCCCCGGTGACGCAGGCCGTCATCACGGTGCCCGCGTACTTCAACGACGCGCAGCGCCAGGCCACGAAGGACGCCGGCAAGATCGCGGGCCTCGAAGTGCTCCGCATCATCAACGAGCCCACGGCCGCCGCGCTGGCCTACGGCCTCGACAAGACCAACAAGGATGAGAAGATCCTCGTCTTCGACCTGGGCGGCGGCACGTTCGACGTGTCCATCCTGGAGCTGGGCGACGGCGTGTTCGAGGTTGCGTCCACCGCGGGCGACAACCACCTGGGCGGCGACGACTGGGACCAGCGCATCATCGACTGGATGGCCGACAAGTTCCAGGCCGAGAACGGCATCGACCTGCGCCAGGACAAGATGGCTCTGCAGCGTCTGAAGGAAGCCGCCGAGAAGGCGAAGATGGAGCTGTCCTCCACCACGCAGGCGAACATCAACCTGCCCTTCATCACGGCCGACGCCTCCGGTCCGAAGCACCTCGACTACACGCTGACGCGCGCCGAGTTCGAGCGCATCACGAAGGATCTGCTCGACCGCGTGAAGAAGCCCGTTGAGCAGGCGCTCAAGGACGCCGGCCTCAAGACGGGCGACATCGACGAGGTCATCCTCGTGGGCGGCTCTACCCGTATGCCCGCCGTGCAGGACCTCGTGAAGAAGCTCACCGGCAAGGAGCCGAACATGTCCGTGAACCCGGACGAGGTCGTGGCCATGGGTGCGGCGGTCCAGGGCGGCGTGCTGGCCGGCGACGTCGAGGGCATCTTGCTGCTCGACGTGACCCCGCTGTCGCTGGGCGTGGAGACGATGGGCGGCGTGATGACGAAGATGATCGAGCGCAACACCACCATCCCCACCCGCAAGACCGAGATCTACTCCACCGCGTCCGACAACCAGACGTCGGTCGAGGTGCACGTGCTGCAGGGCGAGCGCCAGATGGCCTCCGACAACAAGACGCTGGGCAAGTTCCAGCTCACCGGCATCCCGGCTGCGCGCCGCGGCGTGCCGCAGATCGAGGTCACCTTCGACATCGACGCCAACGGTATCGTGAACGTGTCGGCGAAGGACCTGGGCACCGGCAAGCAGCAGCAGATCACCATCTCCGGCTCCACCGCGCTGAACGACGACGAGGTCGAGCGCATGGTGAAGGATGCCGAGGCCCATGCCGAGGAAGACGCTAAGCGCAAGGAAGAGATCGAGGTTCGCAACAACGCCGACGCGTTGGTGAACGCCACCGAGCAGACGCTCCAGGAAGTGGGCGACAAGGCTCCGGCCGACGTGAAGTCCGCCGCCGAGGAGGCCATCGCCGAGGCGAAGCAGGCGCTCGAGGGCTCCGACATGGACGCCATCAAGGCCGCGACCGAGAAGATGCAGCAGGCGGGCTACAAGCTGGCCGAGGTCGTGTACTCCACGCAGGGCCCGGACGCCGCTTCGCAGGCCGCTGCCGCCGAGTCCACCCCGGCCGATGACACCATCGAAGCCGACTACGAGGTCGTCGAGGACGACGACAAGAAGGAAGGGAAGTAATCGCTATGGCCCAGCCCAACCAGCCCACGCCCGAGCGCGCGGCTCAAGGCGCAGGCAAGAGCATTCCCATCGAAGACGACCGTCCTGCGGATGCGAAAGCCCAGCCGCAGGCCCAGCCCGCCGACGCGAGCGGCAGCAAGGAAACCCCCTCTTCCGACGCTGTCGCCGCGGAAGCGGCGCCGCAAGGCGAGGCGATCGAGGCCGAGGTCATCGAAGACGCCGGCCCTTCGGCTGACGAGCAGGTGGCTCAGGCCAAGGCGGAGGCCCAGGATTGGCAGGACAAGTACCTGCGCCTGCACGCCGAGTGGGACACGTATCGCCGCCGCACCACCGAGCAGCGCGAGGTCGAGAAGGCGCGCGCGACGGAGAAGCTGGTCACCAGCCTGCTGCCCGTCATCGACGACTTCGAGCGCACCATCGACTACGCGACGAAGAACGGCGAAGGCGGCCTGTTCGACGGCGTGAAGGCCGTGCATGCGAAGCTCGTCGACGTGCTGAAGAAGGACGGCGTCGAGGTCATCGACCCGGCCGGCGAAGCGTTCGACGCGCTGGAGGCGCAAGCGGTGGCCACGGTGGACGATGCCAGCGTGCCCGACGAGACGGTGTCCGAGGTATACCAACGAGGTTACAAGATGGGAACGAAAGTTCTCAGGCCTGCAATGGTAACCGTCACCTCCGGCGGTCCCAAACGGGAGAAACCGCAGGAAGACGCGGAAAAGTAAAAGCAAACGACCAGAGCGGGCAAGGCCAAGAGGCTGCCCGCTTTTGGTTTACTCGATAGATTGAGGAGGTGGAGCGGATGGCGGCGACTCCGGACTATTACAAGACGCTGGGCGTTCCACGCACGGCGACGGCCGATGAGATAAAGAAGGCCTTTCGCAAGCTCGCGCGCACCCATCACCCCGACGCCGGCGGCGACGAGGCGAAGTTCAAAGAGCTGAACGAAGCGTACGAGGTGCTGTCGGACGACAAGAAACGCAAGCTCTACGACCAGTACGGCACGGCGAACGAGAACCAGATCCCCCAGGGCTGGGGCGGCGGCTCGGTCAACGTCGAGGACATCTTCGGCGGCGCGGGCGGCGGCTTCGGCAGCTGGGCCGACATCCTGGAAAGCATCCGCCACGGCGAAGGCGCGTTCGGAACGGACTGGGACTTCAACGATATGTCCGGTTTCGGGGGCGGCCGCCAGCCGCGTCCGCGCAAGGGCCAGGACATGAACGTCACCCTCAACGTGACGTTCGACGAGGCCTTCAAGGGCGCCGAGAAGCGCGTGACCGTGCGCGTTCCCGGTCGCGGCGAGTCCGAGACGCTCACTGTGAAGATCCCGGCGGGCGCCGTGGACGGCGGGCGTTTGCGTTTCAAGGGCAAGGGCGGCCCGGGCGAGAACGGCGGTGCTGCAGGCGACCTGCTGATCACCACCAAGATCGATCCGCATCCGTACTACACCCGTAAAGGCGCCGACGTGCTGATGGACGTGCCCGTGAGCGTGGCGGAAGCTGCACTGGGCGCCAGCGTGGTGGTTCCCGCGCCCGACGGCACGAAGGTGCGCGTGCGCGTGCCGAAGGGCACGCAGGACGACACCGTGTTGTCGGTGAGGGGCAAAGGCGCCCCCAAGGTGAAGGGCGACGGCTCGGGCGACCTTAAGATCACCGTGAAGGTGGTCGTGCCCAAGGAGATGAACGAAGGCCAGAAGAAGGCCATGGAAGATTATTTAGCGGCTACGACCGATGATGTGAGGAGCTGGTGATGAGCGACCGAACCGACCGCAACCGCCCGCTGTACATGATCAGCGTGGCCGCGCAGCTGGCGGGCGTTCACCCGCAAACGCTGCGAGCATATGAACAGAAGGGGCTCGTATCGCCCCAGCGCACGAGCGGCAACACCCGCATGTACTCGCCGGCCGACATCGAGCGGCTCGAGCTGATCAACGAGCTGACGAGCGAGGGCATCAACCTGGCGGGCGTCATCCGCATTCTCGACCTCCAGGGCCGCCTGGAGGAGCGCGACACCGAGCTGGACGACCTGCACAAGCGCGTGCGCCGTCTGGCCGATCGCGTGCACGAGCTTGAAACGCGCGAAAGCGTGAACGCCCTCGTGCGCGTATCCGACTTACCGACTGCTTTGCGGCAGCTGCCCTAAGCGAAGGAGGAACGTTGTATGAACATGGGTAACCTGAACAAGCTAGCCCTGACCGCTCAGGAAGCGCTGCAACAGACGATTGTCATCGCTTCCGAGAACGAGTCATCGCAGGCAGAGCCCATTCACATGTTGAAGGCTCTGCTGGAATCGAAAGAGAACAACCTGTCCGCTATCATCAAGCGCATCGGTGCCGAGCCGTTCCAGCTGCAGGCCAACGTGGATGCCGAGATCCAGCGCATGCCGAAGGTCAGCGGGAACCCCGGCATGATGAGCGGCGTGCCTGGCCCGGCCCTGATGAACCTCATCGACAACGCCGTCAAGATCGCCGAGAAGCTGGGCGACAGCTACGCCACCAGCGAGCATCTGCTGATCGCGCTGTCCGAGGAGAAGGGCGCCGCGGGCAAGATCCTCACTACGGCCGGCGTCACGCGCAAGAGCATCGAGGCTGCCTACGAGGAGCTGCGCGGAGACACCCGTGTCACCGACCAGCAGAACAAAGTGCAGTTCGAGGCGTTGGAGCAGTACGGCCAGAACCTCACGCAGAAGGCGCGCGAAGGCAAGCTCGACCCGGTCATCGGCCGCGCCGAGGAGATCCGCCGCACCATCCAGGTGCTGTCGCGCCGCACGAAGAACAACCCCGTGCTCATCGGTGAGCCGGGCACCGGCAAGACGGCCATCGTCGAAGGTCTGGCCCAGCGCATCGTGGCCGGCGACGTGCCCTCTTCGCTGAAGGACCGCGATCTCGTTGCGCTCGACCTGGGCGCGATGGTGGCCGGCGCGAAGTACCGCGGCGAGTTCGAGGACCGTTTGAAGGCCGTGTTGCGCGAGGTGAAGCAGAGCGAAGGACGCATCATCCTGTTCATCGACGAGCTGCACACCATCGTGGGCGCCGGCTCCACGGGCGACAGCTCCATGGACGCGGGCAACATGCTGAAGCCCGCGCTGGCCCGCGGCGAGCTGCATGCCATCGGCGCCACCACGCTGGACGAGTACCGCAAGTACATCGAGAAGGACGCCGCGCTCGAGCGCCGCTTCCAGCCCGTGCTGGTCACCGAGCCCACGGTGGAGGACACCATCGCCATCCTGCGCGGCTTGAAGGATAAGTACGAGATCCACCACGGCGTGCGCATCACCGACGCCGCCATCGTGGCGGCGGCCGAGCTGTCGAACCGCTACATCTCCGACCGCTTCCTGCCCGACAAGGCCATCGACCTCATGGACGAGGCCGCCAGCCGCCTGCGCATCGAGATCGACTCGATGCCCGAGGAGGTGGACGCCGCCGAGCGCAAGCTCACCCAGATGCAGATCGAGGAGCAGGCGCTCATGAAGGAGAGCGACCAGGCCTCGCAAGAGCGCCTGGAAGCGCTGCGCCGCGAGATCGCCACGGCTCAGGAGGACCTCGACAAGCGCAAGGCCGAGTGGCAGAACGAGAAGGACGCCATCGAGCACGTGCAGAACCTCAAGAGCGACCTCGAGGGCGCGCAGCTTGAAGAGGAGCGCGCCACCCGCGAGGGCGACCTGGTGAAGGCCTCCGAGATCCGCTACGCGCGCATTCCCGCGCTGCAGCAGCAGCTGCATGCGGCCGAGGAAGAGCTGAACGTGAAGCAGCAGGACGGCGCCATCCTCAAGGAGGAGGTGTCGGACGACGAGATTGCCGAGGTCGTTTCCACGTGGACGGGCATTCCCGTGCAGAAGATGATGCAGGGCGAGATGGCCAAGCTGGTCGACCTGGAGGACAAGCTGCACGAGCGCGTGGTGGGCCAGGACGAGGCCGTGTCCTCGGTGGCCGGCGCCATCCGCCGCAACCGCGCTGGGTTGTCCGACCCGAACCGCCCCATCGGCTCGTTTTTGTTCCTGGGCCCCACGGGCGTGGGCAAGACGGAGCTCGCGAAGGCGCTGGCCGAGTACCTGTTCGACAGCGAGAAGGCCATGGTGCGCATCGACATGTCCGAGTACATGGAGAAGTTCTCGGTGCAGCGCCTGATCGGCGCGCCTCCGGGGTACGTGGGCTACGACGAGGGCGGCCAGCTGACCGAGGCCGTGCGCCGCAAGCCCTACTCGGTGATCCTGCTCGACGAGATCGAGAAGGCGCATCCGGACGTGTTCAACATCCTGTTGCAGGTGCTGGACGACGGCCGTCTGACCGACGGCCAGGGCCGCGTGGTGTCGTTCAAGAACGCCATCATCATCATGACGTCGAACGTGGGCTCGCAATTCATCCGCGAGTTCGCCGAGCATGGCGACGAGAAGGCCATGAAGCAGGCCATCGACGGCGCCCTGCGCGCGACGTTCCGCCCCGAGTTCATCAACCGCATCGACGACGTGGTGGTGTTCAACGCGCTGAACATGACGAACATCGAGCCTATCGTCGACTTGCAGCTGGAAGAGGTGCGCGACCGTCTGGCCGACCGCCGCATCACGCTCGACGTGACACCGGCGGCGATGGAGCACCTGTCCATAGACGGCTACGATCCCATCTTCGGAGCGCGTCCGTTGAAGCGCCTCATCCAGAAGGAGATCGTCGACCGCATCGCCCAGAAGGTAGTGGAAGGCAAGCTGCGCGACCGCAGCCATGTGCTGATCAGCATCGACCAGGACGGCAACTACGAATGCACCGTGGAAGAGCCCCTGGAGCTGGATGCCATGCCCCTCGACGACCTGCTGACCGACGGCGAGAAGTAAGTCGTCTGAACAGAACGAGCGCGGCTTCCCGCAAGGTCGCAAGTGTAAACGGCCCGGCATTTGCCGGGCCGTTTACGTGTTGCGGCGCCGATCCGTCGACCCCGTGCCCCGTTTCACCGCCCCGTCCGCAGGAGTGTTTCACGTGAAACATCCCGGTGGTTGCGGAAGGTTGCTAGTTCGCTACACGAACTCGCCCTCGCGGATGATGCATTCGTCGTCGAGGTAGAGGGTGGGGTTAAGGATGATGCCGTCGAGGTGGCAGTCCGCCTTGGTGACGCCGCCGAACGAGGCGTTCGTGCCGAAGGCGATGTGGACGGTGCCGTAGAGTTTCTCGTCTTCGAGGATGATGCCGCACAGCTTCGCGGCCTCGTTCGTGCCGATGCCCAGCTCGGCGATGGTGCCGTTTTCGGGCTGTTCGAACAGCACGCTTAGGCGTTCGGCGTAGGGACCCTGCGCGTCGGCGCCCTCGATGCGCGTGAGGCGTCCGTTCTCGATGGTGACCGTCATCGGCTCGGTCAGCGTGCCAATGCCCACCATCGAGCCGTCGATGACGACCGTCCCGTTCGCCCCGTCTTCGAGCGGCGCGATGTACGCCTCTCCCGAGGGGAAGTTGCCGCTGGCGCCCGGTTCGCGGTACACGCCGGGACTGGCCACGCCGTTGCGCCCTGTCAGCGCAAGTTCCAGCACATGGCCATCCTTCTCGATGCGCGCATGCTTCGCGTGCGTCAGGCGCTCGGTGAGTTGGCGGGTGCGTCGCTCCACCTGGGCGTAGTCGGCGCAGGCGGCGCCGTCGCGCAGCATGTCCATGGTAATGCCGGGCATGGTGATCACGCGCGTGCCCGCCGCCGCTGCCTCGATGCGCGCGTTCGTGTGCGTGATGGACTTCGCCGTGGGGCACAGTGCGACGTCGGCCGCCTTCATAGCCGCCGCTACCGGCGCGGGCGGTTCCTCGCCTGCTACCGAGCCTTCGGGCATCTGCATGATGAGCGCCCGATGATCCATGGCGCAGGCGGCTTCGTAGAACAGCTCGCCCACCTCGCGGGTGGGGTCGTCGGTGACGACCAGCAGCGTCTCGCCTGGCTGAAGCGCAAGATTCGTTTCGATAATGATGCGTGCACGTTGCTGTAGATCCATACTATAACCTTTCAAGTCATCGAATGTTTCACGTGAAACATTCGCCTCCGGATCCCGATTGCGCTTACGCCTCCGGATCCCGATTGCGCTTACGCCTCCGGATCCTCGGCGGGCAAGGCGCCCATGCCTTGCAGGTGGGCCATGCTTCCGTAGCGTTCGACGAAACGGGCGTACTCGTCTTCGTCGTAGAACGCGCACTTGCCTTCGCCAAACGCCTTCGCCGCCTCGATCATGAACGACCCCGCCTCGTCCAGGTCGGTCAGGTGGGTGGCTCCGGTCGCGCAGCCGGGTACGGCCGTCTCGGTGGTGATGGCCACGCCCACGACAGGCGCGTCGGTGGCGGTGCACGGCTGCAGGATGGAGTTCAGGTGGTACAGCCCGTTGCCGTACGGCGTGATGTCGGCCATGGACAGCGGGTACGTGCGCGCGCGACGGCCAGTGGCGATTTCCACCAGCGAGACGAGGTCTTCGCTGACGCGCATGATGCAGCCCTGCTTCACCGTGGGAGAGATCATGAAGCCGCGTTCGTTCATGATGCGGTTGCCCTTCGTCGTGTCCACCACCAGCACGGCGTCCAGCTGCGTGCCGCCCACTTCCTCGCGGTTCACATCGGCCGTGGCCACGGGCGATCCCATGAACGCCACCGGCTCGTGCGGGAACGTAGGTGCGTGCGGGCACACGTGCGTGGAGACGAACACGTCGCCCGGCAGCACGTCGCCGCGTGCGTGCATTGACAGCAGCTTCGCTGCGCAGGCCAGCGCGGTCAGCGCGCCGTCGCCATCCGACACGAAGCCGATGCGCTCGGGCCGCGCGCCCAAGCCGCCCAAGCGTCCCAGCAAGCCGATGGTGGGCGCCTCGCCGCCGGCGGCGCGCCCGCGCGAACCGGGGATGCGCACGCGCACCATATCGGTGGAGCCCTTCGGCCCCTCCAGCACGTACGTTTCGGCATCGCACGCGGGGTCGATGCCGCGCAGGTACTCCACCACGCCCGCTCCGCTTGCAGCGGGCGAGTCCAACAGGTCGTAGAGTTCGATCAACTGTTTGAAAATCATGGGAGGTATCTCCTTTTTCAATCGATGGTTGCAGACGCGAGTGCGATATCCGTTATCAGGGACGCGTCAACCTATACCGTTTTTTCCTGCTGCTGCCCGGTTCCGTCGCTTCCAGCGATCCCTGGCGAATCAGGTTATTGATGTGTTTAAGAACGGTTCCGCGCGATAAACGCGATGCTTCCTCCACTTCTTTCGCGCTGATGGTTTCGCGTTCGGTGGCCATGGCGAGGATGGCGTTCTCGATGTTCTCGTTCGAGTAGTCGTGCTGTTCGCTGGGGGTCAGGCGCCTCTTGCAGAACGTGAGCGAGAACGATCCGGGCCGATCACGGGGCTTCGGCGGCTCCATGTATGCGGCCGCCAGCTGCGTTTCTATTTCCGCATATCCCGACCCTTTGTTCTCCACGACATAGCGCACTTTCCCGGGTGCTTGAGCGTATGGGGTGCTTCCGAGTATTTTGGACAAAAATTCGTTTCGACTTGAGGACAACCCGAGCGTTCCCAGCGTATCGACGGTCACGCTTCCATACAGGCCGCCTGGATTGAGGATCTCGAGCCGGTCTGCGTACATGTTGACCTGCACTTGGGCGCCCCAAGCTTCCGGAGAGTAATCGCGATGCATGAGTGCGTTCGCGACGGCCTCCCGTACCGCTTCCTGAGGATAGTCGGGCACGTCTTCGCGAAATGCCCCTTCGAAAAACGAGCCGGTTCGCATGTTTTTCGCAACGGCTGCGACCGCTTCCGCGATCATGACGGGAATGGGTCCGACGAAATCGTTCGAGTCGAGGAACCGCTGGCCCGTCTCCGGCAACGTTGCCTTGGTCGTTCCCGGATACGCGGCGAACGACACGCTGAGGCGCGGAAAGTGTTTCTGAGGATAGAACCCAAGGGCTAGCAACCCTGCAAGCGTCGGTCGCAGAACCCCGTCTTCGTCCTCGTCCAGCACGCGTAAGGCTTTCAGGATATCCCGCTTCTCCAATTTCTCGAAAATGCGAGGATGCAGGAAGCGCTCGCGTTCCACGAGGGCTTCGACCAACGCGTCATCGAGGTCGTCTTCGGCTGCCCCTTCGACGATACGGGCATCGTGGCGCGGCTGCGAATGTTCCTCGATCAGGCGGTCGATTTCATAGTGGCTCAATTTCCGATCGCCGTCTCCGGTTCGGATGAACGAACCTTCGTAGGCTCCCCTCGTGGTCACGTGGCAGGGTTTGTCGCGAGGGGGAAGCTCGGGAATCGAAGCGACGAGGACGGGCGCTCCCTCGAACGTTTCGATATTCATATTCGGTCGGATGGCGGGTGTAAGCTTGGTGGAACACGCTTCGGCCAGAGCGTCTTGCGCGCGCTTGGCGTCGAATCCAGGGGCGGGCTTGAAGCCTTCTTCTTCGGAAAGACCTAGCACGATGGTGCCTCCCGAACCGTTTGAAAAGGCGGAGACGGATTCGGCGAGGTCTTTAGGGAGCTTGCCGACCGCGCTTTTCACTTCGCACGATTGAAGATCGGTGCCTGCTGCGCGCATGCACGCAATGGTTTTGGCAAGGTCGAACGGAAGATCGTCTTCCTTCATTGGGACCGCACCTCCTGGTTTGCTCATAGTTGCTTGCAACGAGTATGAAAGCAATGAAAGCAATTTGCAAGGATGAAAGCAAATATGAAAGCAATGAAAGCATTTTGCAAGGATGAAAGCAAAAATGAAAGCAATGAAAACATCTTGCGAGGACAAAAGCCCTTACGGGATGCTCTTGCTCATGCAGCGAGCGGCAAACGTGCGGCATTTCGGTGCATCGCCGTTTCGGCATTCCAGTCGCAAGGGCAGTCCAGTACAATCCAACGTATAGATTGTTCAAGCAGCGGCATATGGAGAAAGGTTCCATTCCATCATGAGAAGGAAAATCGGCATCAAAGAGATCGAGGACATGGCGCTTGGCGCGACGGTTCTCGGCGCCGGCGGGGGCGGCGACCCGTACGTCGGCAAGCTCATGGCCATTGAGGCCATCAAGAAGTACGGCGAAGTAGAGCTCATCTCGCCCGACGAAGTTCCTGACGATGCCGTGGTGTGCGTGTCCCAGATGATGGGCGCCCCCACCATCATGGTGGAGAAGATCTGCAGCGGCCTGGAGCCCATGGCCACGTACGACGAGCTGGTGAAGGAGCTGGGCCAGGAGCCGTACGCCATCTACGCGGTGGAAGCCGGCGGCGTGAACTCCACCATCCCGTTCATCCTGGCGGCCACGCGCCGCATCCCCGTGGTGGACTGCGATCTCATGGGCCGCGCGTTCCCCGAGCTGCAGATGACCACGCTGGGCATCAACGGCGTGAAGGGGCAGCCCGCCGTCATGGCCGACGAGAAGGGCAACACGGTCACGGTGCGCGCGATCGACGACAAGTGGCTCGAGCGCATCTCGCGCCAGGCCACGTCGGTGATGGGCGGCTACACCATCCTGGCGTCGTATCCGTGCACGGGGCGCCAGCTCAAGGACTACTGCATCCCCGACACGCCCACGCTGTGCGAGGAGATCGGCCGCACGCTGCGCGAGGCGCGCGAGCAGCATGCCGACCCCATCGAGGCCGTGCTGAACGTGACGAACGGGTTTCGCCTGTTCCGCGGCAAAGTGGTGGACGTCGAGCGCAAGACCGACGGCATGTTCGTGCGCGGTCGCGCCGTGGTGGACGGGCTCGACCAGGACAAGGGCAGCCAGCTGATCATCGAGTTCCAGAACGAGAACCTCATCGCGCTGCGCGACGGCCAGCCGGTGACCACGTCGCCCGACCTCATCATGTCGCTGGACATGGAGTCCGGCTCGCCCGTGACTACCGAGGGCCTGAAGTACGGCGCCCGCATCGTGGTGGTGGGCATGCCCTGCGCGCCGCAGTGGCGCACGCCCGAGGGCCTGGCCGTGGTGGGGCCGCGCGCGTTCGGCTACGACATCGACTACGTGCCGGTTGAGCAGCGCGTCGCCGCGATGAACAACGAGGAGGTGCAGGCGTAATGGCAGATCAGAAGCGCATCTGGCGTCTGGGTATCGACGTGGGCGGCACGAACACCGACGCGGTGGTCATCGACGGCGACCTCAAGCTGGTGGCCGCGACGAAAAGCCCCACCACCGAGGACGTCATGAGCGGCATCGTGGCCGCCATGCACGAGGTGATCACCCAGATCGGTGCCGACGCGGCGCGCAACATCGGGTTCGCCATGCTGGGCACCACGCACTGCACGAACGCCATCGTCGAGCGCAAGCGCCTGAACAAGGTTGCCGCGCTGCGCGTGGGCGCCCCGGCCACGACGGCCATCAGCTGCATGGCCGACTGGCCCGACGAGCTGAAGAACGCCATGCGCGTGCGCGACTTCCTCGTGCACGGCGGCAACGAGTTCGACGGTCGCGAGATCAGCGCGCTGTCGGAAGACGAGATCCGCGAGGTCGCGCGCGTCGTGCGCGAAGAGGGCTTCGAGTCCGTTGCTGTGACCAGCGTGTTCTCGCCGGTGTCCGACGCGCACGAGAAGCGCGCCGCCGCCGTTCTGCGCGAGGAGCTGGGCGAGGGCTTCCCCATCACGCTGTCGTCGGAGATCGGGTCGCTCGGCTTCCTCGAGCGCGAGAACGCGTCCATCCTGAACGCGGCGCTGTACGACGTGGCGCGCACGACGGCCGACAGCTTCGAGGCGGCGCTCGCGTCTGAGGGCCTTACCGACGTGGCCGTGTACCTGGGCCAGAACGACGGCACGCTCATGAGCGTGGACTATGCTAAGCGCTATCCTATCTTCACCATCGCGTGCGGGCCGACGAACTCCATCCGCGGCGCGTCGTTCTTGACGCAGGAGAAGGACGCCGTGGTCGTCGACATCGGCGGCACCACCACCGACGTGGGCGTGCTGGCGCACGGCTTCCCGCGCGAGAGCATGGTGGCCGTGGAAATCGGCGACGTGCGCACGAACTTCCGCATGCCCGACCTGGTGTCGGTGGGCCTCGGCGGCGGCTCGCTCGTGCGCCAGCTGGAGGACGGCAGCATGACGGTGGGCCCCGACAGCGTGGGCTACCTGGTCACGAAGAAGGCGCGGTGCTTCGGCGGCGACACGCTGACCGCGACCGATATCGTGGTGGCGAAGGGCCTGGCCGAGGGCGTGGGCGATCCCGCACTGGTGGCCGACCTCGACCCCGCGCTCGTGGACGCGGCCTATGTCGAGATCACGCGCATCATCGAGGATGCGGTGGACGCCATGAAGACCTCGGCCGGCGATGTGACGGTGATCCTCGTGGGCGGCGGCTCCATTCTGGCTCCTGATCAGCTGGAAGGCTCGGACAACGTGCTGCGCCCTGAGAACTTCGGCGTGGCGAACGCAGTGGGTTCGGCCATCGCGCAGGTGTCCGGCCAGATCGCCAAGGTGTTCTCGCTGACCGAGACCCCGCGCGACCAGGCGCTCGCCGAGTCGAAGCAGCGCGCGTGCGACGAGGCCATCGAAGCCGGCGCCGATCCGAGCACCGTGGAAGTGGTCGACGTCGAGGACATCCCGATGGCCTATCTGGGCGATGCGCTGTGCATCCGCGTCAAAGCCGTCGGCGATCTGATGCTGTAGCTTTGTTCCGGCGGTCGACCGACCGCCGGAAACGCCCGACGACGTCTGAGGGTAAGTAGGTGACGCTGATGGTTCTCGTCTCTGCCTTGATCGTGATTCTTTCCGGAGTGGTAGTCATAGGGGGGATAGCGGGTGCGTTTCTTTGCAAGAGCAACCTGTTGCGAATGGTTCTGCTTTGTCTGTCCTTCGTGGGCTCTCTTGCGGTTCTTGTGGCAATCATCTGGATGCTGAAAGAGAGCGCTCTTCAAGGCGACTGGAGAACGATCGAAGATACGATAGGAACGTGGTTTGTTTCAGCTGCGGCGTTCTCCCTTGTCATTGGAACGCTCGCTGTCGTGATTTGTGCTAAAGGTGCAAGAAAGTAGATTTCGCCCGATGCCTTCCTTCATCGTTCCAACTGGGCGCGTGCAAGGCGCTTTGATCATGAGATAATGCAGCGAAACGGTTTGAGGCGTTGAAGGAGAAACCCATGACCGAAACGAAACAAGCGGCTGGCGGCCGCACGGTGCATTTGGCACTGGTTCAGTTCGAGAGCGTGCTGTGCGATCCGGCAGCGAATACCCAAAAGGCGTGCCGGATGATCGCCGAGGCGGCTGCCGAAGGCGCCGACCTCGTGGTGTTGCCCGAGCTGTTCTCTACAGGCTACGAGCTGAACATTGTCGGCCCTCACGTGCCCGAACTGGCCGAGCCGGTAGACGGCCCCACGGTGCGTGCGCTGCAAGACGCTGCCCGCGCAGGCAACTGCTACGTGGTGGCGGGCCTCGCGCTCGCGTACGATATGGCTGGGGTCCCGTTCAACAGCTCGGTCGTCATCGATCGCCAGGGGGAGCTTCTGGGCACGTACGACAAGCAGCATCTGTGGGCGCTCGAGCGCTTCTACTTCCGCTCCGGCTGCGACTGCCCGGTGTTCGACACCGACTTCGGGCGCATCGGCGTGATGATCTGCTACGACATGGGCTTCCCCGAGGTCGCGCGCATGCTGGCGCTGCAGGGGGCTGATCTTATCCTGTGCCCCTCGGCGTGGTGCCAGGAGGATATGGACGTGTGGGACGTGAACGCGCCCGCCCGCGCGCTAGAGAACACTGCGTTCGTGGCGGCCGTGAACCGTTACGGCGTCGAGGATCAGCTGGTCATGCCGGGCCACACGAAGGTGTGCAACCCGCGCGGCCACGTGGTGGCCGAGCTGGCCGAGGAGGCCGAAGGGGTGCTGCATGTGGAGCTCGACCTGAACGAAGTGGTCGATTATCGCCAGCGCAGCCCCTACCTGCGCGACCGTCGCCCCGACCTTTACGATCTGGTGCTGCTCCCATAAAACGAAGCCCAACGACAGGATCTTGCATCCGAGGACGCCGCTGTGAACAGAAGAAGCCCCTGATGTTTCACGTGAAACATCAGGGGCTTCGCATTGCTGATCAGGGCTTTTGCGGCGGTGGGGTGTGCTTTCGCTTCGCCCCGCCCACACCCACCGCATCGCGGCGAGCCTTACAGCACTTGGTCCGTTTCCGTGAACGTAACGGTGTCCACCTTCTTCATGGAGGCGTACACCTTCATCACGATCCAGTACAGCACGCCGGCCAGGATCAGTGAGTTCAGGCCCGGAATGCCCACGTTCATGATGCTGGTGACCTCGCCCACGGCGAAACCGGCGATCCAGCAGACGATGGCGATGGGGTTCCACTTCTCAACCTTCTCGGGCAGCTCGCCCTTGGCGCGCGAAGCGTCAAGCGTCGCGCGGCTGCGCTTCAAGATGAAGTAGTCCACCACCATGATGCCGGCGACGGGCGGGATGGCCACGCCCAGCAGCGTGAGGAAGTTAGTGAAGTAGTTGATGATGCCGATGACCGACAGCAGCGTGCCCACGATGCCGAGCGCCCACACGAGTCCGTTGCGGCTGATGGCCTTGTTGAACAGCGCGTTGATCATGGTTGCCAAGCCCAGGCTGGACGAGTACAGGTTGATGTCGTTCAGCTTCACCGTGGAGGCGACTACGATGATGACGCCGATGATGCCCGACGTGCCCATCATGATGTCGACGATATTCTCGGTGCCCATGGCGTGCGCCAGCAGCACGGCAAGCAGGTTCATGCCCAGCTCGCCCACGAACGTGCCGATGAGCGTCATCCAGAATGCTTGGGTGCCGTTCTTCAGGAATCGCGCGTAGTCGGGCGTGCAGATGGCGCCCGCAATGAAGCCGCCCGCCACCATGGTGGTTGCCGCGCCCAGCGACAGCGCCGGTCCCGGAGGGGCCGTGGTGAGAAGCTCGGTCAGCGAATGGTTCTGCAGGATGATGGCTGCGGCTACGATGACCACGATCACGAACAGCGGCACGAACACCGTGGCGAAGTTCGCGATGGCCTTGATGCCGAACACCACGAGCAGCGTGATGCCCAGGCCGGTGATGATGGCCCAGAAGATGTACTCGGGCGTGATTCCAGCCATGATGCCGGGCAGGATCTCCTGCGTGCCGAGGAAATCTGTGAACGGGACGATTTCAGCCATGCCCTGGCCAAACACCGCGTTCTGCACGCCGAACCAGCCCACCATGGAGATAGCCACCACGCCGCCGAACAGGGCGGATCCTACCTTGCCGAACCCGGTCCAGCGGGACAGCAGGCTGGTGGACAAGCCTTCGCGCGCGGCCGCCGTGCCCAGCGCCCAGCTGACCACCTGAAGCAGCACCGAGCCGAGCATGGTTGCCAGGAAGGCATCCCAGAACGTCAGGCCGTAGCCTAGTGCCGCGCCCAACATGAGCTGGGATACGCAGCAGATCGCGCCGATCCTGATGAAAAGAATCCGCCAAAATGGCTGTTTCGCTTCATCAGGAACGCGCGACAGCGAGTAATCGATGTCGTTTTCAGGAGCCATGATCGTACCTTTCTCGTTCCTCTTCGCGTTTTTTGATCGAATGATCAAAGAATGGTGGGATTATACCTTGCTCATGCGTGCTTCGATAGCTACGCGTGTAAACTTTATTATGGAGAGCGTCGAACGGCCTTCCTGCGAGCCTCGCGGCGCCCAAGTCATCATCATTGTGTCTGTTGCCGCGCCGGGCGTATCGCACAGCGGCCATTTGTACTAGAATACCCGCATGCGCAAAAGGAACAAGGACATCCGACAGGCCATCGAGACGCCGCTGCTGGGTTACAGCGTGGTGCTGCTGTCGCTGTCGTGCTTCCTGTTGCTGCTGTGGGCGCTTATCATCTTGGTAAGGATCGTGCTGGGTTGATCGACATCGAAACACTCGCCCGTTTGCGCGGTTCGAGGCAAAGGTAGACGCAGAATGTGGCAACGGTTCACATTGTACGACGTTCGGGTCATCGGCCATTATCTCGGCGTGCTCGTTCTCTTCTCCAGCCTTGCTCTGCTGGTGCCGTTCGTCACGGCTCTTGCGTGCGCTGAGTGGACTCCTGCGACGCACTATCTGCTGACCATCGGCATTGCGCTTATCGTCGGATCGGCGCTGCGGTTCCTGCGCATCGATCCGGGTCGGCTCAATCGCCAGCAGGCGCTCGCCGTTACCGGGTTCGCGTGGATCGTGCTCGCGTTCGTGGCGGCGGTGCCGCTGTACCTGTCGGGCCATTACCTCAGCTACCTCGATGCCCTGTTCGACGGCGTGTCGGGTCTGACCACCACAGGCGCAAGCGTCATCGTCGATCTCGATCACCTGTCGAACGCCGACAACATGTGGCGTTTCATGATGCACCTGTTGGGCGGTTTCGGTCTTATCGTGGTGGCGTTGTCGTTCGGTCTGTTCGGCAAACGCGCTGGAGCCAGCCTGTACATGTCCGAGGGTCGTAGCGAACATGTGGTGCCCAACGTTGTGCAGACCACGCAGTTCATCGCGAAGATCGGCATGGGCATGATCTTTGTCGCCACGGTGATTCTCACGGCCATGTGCCTGTTCCTCGGCATGGAACCGCTGCGCGCGTTCCTGCAATCGCTGTGGTTGGCCATCTCGGGTTTCACTACGGGCGGCTTTGCCCCTATGAGCCAGAGCGTCATGTACTATCATTGGTTCCCGCTCGAGATCGTGCTCATGTTGCTTATGTTGCTGGGCTCCATCAACTTCGTTCTGCACTCCGAAATGTGGAAAGGGCACGTGGAGGTTTTCTTCCGCGATCTGGAAATCCGCACGATGGTGCTGTGGTTGGCCGTGATGACATGCGTGCTGGCAGCCTCGCTCAGCGCAAGCCCCGAGTTTTCCAGTCTGCCTGCCATGTTGCGACGCGGGCTGTTCATGGTGATATCGGCGTTCTCCACCACCGGCTTCCAGAACATCACCACCAACGAGCTGACAACCGCGCTGTCGTCGGGCGCCTTCTTCGTGCTGGCCATCCTCATGGCCGTGGGCGGCAGCGGCGGATCCACTTCGGGCGGCTTGAAGTTCAGCCGCATGGGCATCATCATGAAGTCCATCGTCGCTACCATCAAGGAGGCGCTCGCGCCCGATTCGGCGCGCGTCGTGGTGTCGTACAACCATGTGGGCCGGCGCATTCTTTCGCCGGAAGTCGTGAAGGAGGCCATGACGGTGTTCGTGCTGTACGTGGCCACGTACGCGGTGGGCACGCTGGTGGGCATCGCGCATGGCTACGAGGCGCCGCAGGCCATTTTCGAATCGGTGGCCATGGCCAGCAACGGCGGCGTGTCGTCGGGGCTTGCCGCTCCGGGCATGTCTCCGTCGTTGGAGCTCTTCTACATCGCGCAGATGTGGGCAGGTCGTCTGGAATTCGTTACCCTGTTGGCCCTGGTGGCGGAGATCATCGTGTCGCTCAATCCGAAAAGGCGGGTGCTAAAGTCATGAGGTGGGGAACCCGTCAACCGCTGCCGCTGCCGATTGCGTTCGTGAGTTTCGTCGCGGTGCTGGCCGTGCTGCTTGCGGCGGTGTTTGCGCTGCCGGCTGCCGCGCATGCCGATGAGCCTGCCGAGGGCGACAACGCGGTGAACACGCAGCAGCTGCCCGACAGCTCGTTCATCTACGACACGTCCATCGTCGACCTCAGCGGCGCCGATGCCTATTACGACAATCAGACCGTGCAGGTAACAGGCGAGGTCATCGGCGACAGCATCCGTGCCGGCGTGTCGGGGAGGCATCGGTGGATCACGCTTTCCTCTCAGGGCGATTCTGCGACGATCTCGGTGTATATGAGCAACGAATCGGCATCGAAGATCGACACGTTCGGCGAGTATGGTACTACGGGCACCATCTTGCAAGTGCGTGGCACGTTCCATCTCGTGTGCGCCGATCATGAAGGCCAGAGCGACCTTCATGCGGAGGCGGTGACCGTCATCGCGCCGGGCGAACGCCATCCCGACGAGTTCGACTTCAACGCGTTCGTTCCGGGCATTGTCGTGGTGGTCGTCGGACTGGTGATGCTGGGCGTGTTCTATTGGCTGAGGGAACGGCAGCGGTAGGCGCGCTGTTCGTGACTCGAAGGAGGGCTTTTGCAAAGAGGCCAGGTCGTCAAGCTTGATCGAGGATATCCGCTCGTGCGCATCGACGAGGGGTCTTTCGTGCGTTGCGAGCATGCCACCGCGCTGGTGAAAGGCGAGGAAGTGCGTGCCGTGATCGGCGACTTCGTCGAGGTGACCGTGCCGGAGGGCCACGACAAGGGCATCATCGAGAGTATCCTTCCGCGCACGCGCGCGTTCGTGCGCAAAGATCCCACCGAACGCGCGCTCCCGCAGGTGCTGGCTGCGAATTTCGACCGTGTGTTCGTGGCGCAACCGCTATCAGACGTGAACGTGAGGCGGCTCGAGCGAGAGCTGGTGCTGGCTTACGAGACGGGTGCGGCCGTGACCGTGGTGCTGACGAAAGCCGATCTCGCCGAAAGCGATGCCGAAGTGGCGGCGGTGCGCGATCGCGTGCGCGCGTTGGCCGGCCCCGACGTGCAGACCGTCGTCGTGTCGGCCGACGATCCTTCCAGCGTGGAAGCGGTACGCGCGCTTGTGCCGCCGAACACCACGGCCGTGCTCATCGGCAAAAGCGGCGTGGGGAAGTCGAGCCTGATCAACATGCTGGTAGGACACGAGTTGCAAGAAACAACCCCCGTGCGCGACCGCGACGGCAAGGGCCGGCACACCACGGTGAGCCGCGAGATGGTGGCTATTCCCGGCGGCGGCTTCATCATGGACATGCCGGGCGTGCGCGGACTGGGCCTGTGGGAGGCCGATACCGGCATCGGCGCAGCGTTCGCGGATATCGAGGAGGCGGCCGAGCGCTGCCGATTCCGCGATTGCAGCCACGAGGACGAGCCGGGATGCGCCGTGCGCGCCGCCGTCGAGTCGGGCGATATCAGCGAACAGCGCTACGCATCGTACCAGGCGCTTCGCCAGGAGACGAAAGACCTGCGCGCGCGCCGCGAAGAGGCTCGCCGCATGCGCGGCGAAAAAGCCTCCGACCGGGGAAAAACTCCCAAAAAGGGCAGGCCGCGCAAGAAGCGCTGAGGTTTTCGCTCTTTGAGCAACGAGATCATAATAGCCAGATGAGCGATGCGAATGCGTGTGTTTCCCCAGGTCGCTGATTGCTCGTTGCAGCTTTGCTTCGATCAGACGATTATGCTACGGTGCTTGCACGCTGCGAATTTTTCCGAACGCAGCGTAGGGGGCGCTCATGGGGAAGCATGCTTTCAGTCTGAAGACCATCTATCTTGCCGCTCTGACGGCGGTGTTCGCCGTGTCGTTTTTCGCGTTCGTCGCGTTCGATTTGTACTCGCAGCAGCGGCAGACCGAGCAGGCCATGCTGGAGGAAGCGCGCACGTTCGCGCGCGAGATGGACGCGGTGTGGCAGTTCATGGACAATTCCCAAAGCATCATCAACAATTCGTCCAGCGGCGGCTACGAGTTCAAGGGCCTGCACTGCTCGGTGGTGGGCAAGAGCGTCGGCCGGCTGTTCTCGGCGGGCAGCGACTACCGCATCCGGTACACGAACTTCGACCCGCGCAGCGAGCAGGACATTCCCGACGAGTTCGAGACGAAGGCTCTCGAGGCGTTCAACGCCGATCGTTCGGTGACCGAGTATTACGGCGTGGCCCCGTTCGACGGCGAGGACAGGTTCCGCTATCTGCAAGCGCTCGAAGTGGACGACAGCTGCCTCGAATGCCACGGCGAGCCGGTCGGCGAGCTCGACATCACCGACCACGCGAAGGAAGGTTGGACGCTCGAGTCGGTCGGCGGGGCCATCAGCATCGTGATCCCCCTCGATCAGCAGCAGGCGGCCATGCGCGGCAACGTCATCCGAGACATGGCGTACTTCCTGCTGATCACCGTGTTCATCGGCTTGGTCATCTTGGTGGTGACCACCGTGTTCGTGCTGCGGCCGTTGGGCGGCATGCACGCGGCGTTCGGCGAGCTGAAGCAGGGACGCTTGGGCGCGTCCGTCAGCCAGCGCTTCGCCGCGAAGGAAGTGAGGAGCCTCATCGCCGGCTTCAACGACATGGCGGGCGAGCTGCGGGGCATGTACGAGCATCTGGAATCGCAGGTGCAGGAGCGCACGGTGGACCTGCGCGAGGCGAACGCCCTGCTGGAACGCCAGCGCGACAAGCTGGAGCAGCTTAACGCCGACCTGGCGCAGGAGACGCAGTTCAAGTCCGACCTGCTAAGCATGGTGAACCACGAGCTGCGCACGCCGCTGACGTCCATCATCACGTTCGCGCAGATATCGCGCGAGGCGTGCGACCCGGCCAACGAGCACGACCGTCGCTCATGGGAGGAGATCGAGAAGAACAGTCGCATCCTGCTCAACATGATCAACAACATGCTGGACATCGCGCGTTCGGATGCGGGTGGCATGCGCGCCACCTGCGAGCCGATGGATTTGGGCGACGTGGCGGCATCGGTGAAGGGCACTATGGCTCCGCTGGCGCGCAAGTACGAGGTGTCGTTTAGCACGAAGGTGGCGTCGGACGTGCCCCTGGTCAACGGCGACTACGAGAAAACGACGCGCATGCTGGAGAACCTGGCCAGCAACGCCATCAAGTTCACGCCCGACGGCGGCTCCATCGAGCTGCGCGTGGCGTACGACGCCGAGGCGCGCGTGGTGACGTTGTCGATGGTGGACGACGGCATCGGCATCGCGCCCGAGGACCAGGCGCGCATCTTCGAGCGGTTCGTACAGGTGGACAGCACGTCCACGCGCAAATACAACGGCAGCGGCTTGGGCTTGGCGCTGGTGCGCGAATACGGCGACATGCAAGGGTTCGCCGTGTCGGTGGAAAGCGAGCTCGGTCGTGGCAGCAGGTTCGTCATCACGATTCCCGCGAGCGCGATCGTGGGCGAGATAGAGGGGGAGGACGATGTATAAGGTCATGGTCATCGACGACGAGGGCAACCTGCGGCAAGCGCTCGAGCAGCTGCTGGTGTCGAACGGCTACGCGTTCTGCGGCGCGAGGGATGCGGAAAGCGGGCTGGAGCTGCTGGCCAGCGAGCATCCCGATTTGCTGCTGCTGGACGTGATGCTGCCGGGCACGAACGGCTTCGACCTCTGCGCGCGCATCCGCGAGCAGGGCCGCCGCATCCCGGTGATCTTCCTGTCTGCGAAGTGCGACATCGTGGACAAGAGCATCGGCTTCCGCGCCGGCGGCGACGACTACGTGACGAAGCCGTTCGATTCTACCGAGCTGCTGCTGCGCATCGAGGCGAACATCCGCCGCCACAAGGACACCATCGATTTCGCCCGCTGCCGCAACCGCGAGGGCGTGGCGCGCATCGGTGAGCTGGAGGTGCGGTTCGGCGAATACGAGGTGCGCGTGAAGGGCAAGCCGGTGGCGCTGACTACGAAGGAGTTCGAGATCGTGGCGTTTCTGGCGGCGCATCCGGGCAAGGTGTTCACGCGCAGCCAGATCCAGGAGTACATCTGGGGCGAGTCGGACGCCGACTGCAAGCCTACGAACAACATCACCGTGTTCGTCCGCAAGATCCGCGAGAAGATCGAGGAGAACCCCTCTGAGCCCAAGTACCTGCTCACCGTCCAGCGGGTGGGCTACAAGATGGCCGACAGCTTGGAGTGAGAGCCGCTGCCGCGGCTTCGGCTTCCGCGGAGCAACAAGCTTGCAAAAAAGTGAACACGGTGTTAACATTTTTGCATGATAACTACGCTGACAGATACTGAGAAGATCAGAGAGGTGGCCCTCGACCAATACGGCTACATCACGACGGCGCAAGCCGAGGAGGAGGGTGTCACGCGACATTCTCTTGCGGCTCTTGCCAGGCGCAATCGTTTGGAGCGCGTAGCGCAGGGGCTTTACCGTGTGCCGCAAGTGCCGGAGATGCGGTACGGCGCCTTCATGCGGGCAATCCTCTGGACGGGAGTGCCCGAAGCGGCGCTCAGCCATGAGACTGCGCTCGACGCATACGGAGTGAGCGACATCAATCCAACGAAGATACATATGACGGTAGATAAAGGGCGTCGCATTGCGAAAGCGGGTGGCGAAGGCTATGTGCTTCATCGTCAGAAATTGGATCCGCAGCAAAGAACATGGTGGCATCAGATACCCATCGTCACCCTGCCGTGCGCTATCGAACAATGCATCATAACGGACGTGCCGACTTATCTGATTCGCCAAGCTATAGAAAACGGCAGGGATCGACGCCTGCTAACCAATGAGATAGCGCAGTGTTTGGAAGGTGAACTCGATGGGCGGTACGCATGATACGGAGGGGGATGTCCGATTCGTCCTTTCGGAAAAGATGGCATCGCTCAAACCGAAAGGCAAAGAGCCACGTTCGATCCGCGTATTGGACTCTTGGATAGCGCATGCTGAAAACGAACTGAGTATAGGGCAAAGCGGCAGGCTCGCTTGGCTCATAGCTTCGACGGTTGTTGCAGCGAAGCTGCAGCAAGTTATCGATTGCGCAGGAGCAAGCAGGTTCTCTCTCAAAGGCGGAACGCTTCTGCAGCATCGACTGGGATTGTGCGCTCGCGCCACGAAGGATCTGGATGGAATCGTCACGGGAGACATCGAAGATTTTCTTGCTGCACTCGACGCCGAGCTGATGCTGCCTTGGGGGCCGCTGCATTTTGCTCGGACGGACGCAGAGATCATACGTGTTCCCTCTCGGATAGTGAAGCCGAGACGGTTCGAGATGGTTCTATCATTGCGAGGGGATGTCTGGAGGAGAATCAAAGTAGAAATTTCCCCCGATGAAGGTCAGGCCGGATCGTCGCAGGAACACGTGGCAGCCCCGAAGCTCGCTGGCTTTGGGTTGCCGACGCCTGACTACTTGGTAGGTCTTGCATTGAGCTACCAGATCGCCCAAAAGGTGCATGCGGCAACCGAGCCCCATGACCCTCCTATGTTTCGCAACGAACGGCCGCGCGATGTGGTCGACTTGATTCTCCTCAAGGATCTTGCAGAAAGAACGGGTTCGCCCGACGTGTGCGATATATACGCCGCGATACTCGATACGTTCTTTTCGCGAGGCAAAGAAGCGAAAGAGCTCGGCCGTCCGGTTCGCATGTGGCCGGCGCAAATAACCGCCTATCCGCATTGGCGTATCGACTATGCCGCAGCGGCTGAATCGGCAAAGCTGGATATGTCGTTAGAAGAGGCGGTCGATGCGGTTAATCGATGGTTGGCTGAAATCGAAGAACAAGCAGTAAAAAATGCTTCTTGACCAGCGGCGTTAATACGCGGTTAAGAATTTTTTAACGCAAAACTTATTTCCGATTTATCGCAATATCCTTCGGCGCTCCGTAAAGTGAGACTCATGAAAGGCCAGGGGGAACAAGGCTTTTCACCCCGCCCTTCGCAGAGCGCGATCCCCTCCCCGCCATCTGCGAAGGGCGAGCATCGGAAGGCCTTGTGGCCGAGGAGTGAAAAAGAGAGGAGCACACATGGCTGAACAAGCAACGCATGGGTTCACCCGCAGGAGCTTCATCAAGGGTGCGGCGGCGCTGACGGCGGCAGGCGCGCTGGTAGGCTGCAGCCCCCAAACCCAGAACCTGGAAAAAGCGGAGCCGGCTGCAGACTATGTTCCCGACGAGATCTTTTCGGGCGCGTGTCGAGGGCAGTGCCTGAGCGGATGCTTCTTGAACGTTCACGTGCGCGATGGCCAAGTAGTGCGCACGACGGCTCGTGATTTTCCCGATACGCGATACAATCGAATTTGCCCCAAAGGGGTGACGCAGGTCGCGCGCGTCTACAGTGCGGAGCGCATCCAGTATCCCATGAGGCGTGTCGGAGAGCGCGGGTCGGGCGAGTTCGAGCGAATCAGCTGGGACGAGGCTATCCAGGAAATTGCCGACAAGTGGAAAGGATACGCCGAGGACTATGCACCCGATGCAGTGGCGTTCTTCATCGGCAGCGGGAACTGCGCCATCTGCGGTGGCGGAACCGCACCGGGATCGGCCATGTCTCGCCTGCGCGAGGTTATCGGCGCGGCGAAGATAACGCCTGATCGCGACATGGCCGCGGTGGAGCGTCCGATGGCGATGCTGGGCAGCACGCCGTGGCAATCGGGCAACGAGCAGACCGATTTCGAGAACGCCAAGACCTTCGTGAACTGGGGTTCGAATCCAGCCGTCTCCCAGGTGCAGACGACGCACTTCATCCTCGAAGCGCGCGACAAGGGCACGCGGCTTGTCGACATAGATATCGCGTACAACACCATGGCGTCCAAGGCCGACTGGTTCGTTCCCGTCAACCCCGGCACCGATGGCGCGCTTGCCATGGGTGCTCTTCGCGAGGTGTTCGACCAGGGGTGGCAGGATCTCGATTTCCTGAGGAGCCATACCGAAGCGCCATTCCTCATCCAGGAAGATGGCACGTTCCTGCGATTGAGTGCGTTGGGGGTGGAGCCGCAGCAAGGTCCCGTGAATCCTAAGACGGGCGAGCCTACCGTGATCGACCCTCCTGCGGTTTGGGACGAAGAGGCTGGGGCCGTCGTCGCGGTCGCAGATGCGAAGAAACCTGCTTTGGAGAACGTTCCTCCGATCGAGGGCACCTCGTACGCAACCGTGTACGACGTCGTCAAGGAAAAAGTGGGCGAGTGGACCGTCGAGAGGTCTTCCGAGGTCACGGGCGTGCCGGTGGACGACATCAAAGAGCTGGCGCGCGTGTATGCGCAGGACGGTCCCGTGTACACGTATTCGCAATACGGGTGCAACCACTACAATAACAGCACCTACAACTACGGGCCTATGTACTCTCTCATCTTGGCAACCGGAAACATATGCAAGCCGGGTGCCGGTGCGGGTTTGAGCATCGGCGGCGGCGGCAACGTGGCCAATACCGAGGGAGCGCTTAAGCCGAAGGATGCCGAAGGGAACCCCGTCCAAGGCGGCGGCCGCGCGGTCAACTGGAACCAGGTGCACGGAGTGCTTCAAACGGAGACGCTTGCAGGCAAGCCGTACACGATGAAGAGCATATACGTGTCCTGCTCAAACCCGGTGGTATGCCAAACCGAGCGCCAGGAAACGCTTCGCGTGTTCGAAGACGTGGAGTTCGTGGTGGTGCAGGATATGGTGTTCACCGAAACCGCGAAGTACGCCGACATTCTGCTGCCCGCATGCCATTGGTTCGAAACGACGGAGTTGGCGGTGATGAGCCGAAACGTGCCTTACCTGGTGTGGCAGGATAAGGTTATCGATCCCTTGTACGAGAGCAAGCCCGATTTCGAGATATACAAGCTGATCGCTGAGAAAATGGGCTACGGCGAGTTCTTCGATATGGACTCAGAGGATTTTATCAAGCTTTGGCTCGATAGCGATGCCGCACGCGATTTGGGGATCACGTTCGAGAAACTGAAAGAAGAGAAAGCGGCGCGCTTCTTGCCGGGGGAGACGTACATTTCCTTCGAAGGCGGTTCGTTCACCACGCCCTCCAAGCGCGCCCGATTCTATCAGGAGAAGGTCGTTCCTTCGTACAACGTTGGCCAGGAAATCGATGAGTCGAAGGACAAGACCTTCCTGTACTGGGAACCCGCTTTGGAAGCGGACGTTAACAGTCCCGCGCGCGCAAAGCATCCGTTCAGCGTATGCTCCGACCACTTGCGAACGCGCACTCATGTGCAGTGGTGGGATGTCGAGTACATGAAAGAGTTCGAGCCTTATCCCATCGTACGTTTGAATCCCGAGGACGCGAAGGGTTTGGGTATCGAGGAGGGCGATACCGTCAAGCTGAGCAACGATCGCGGCTTCGTGACGATGATCGCCACGCTGAACGCCGGGCAACGCCCGAACACCGTCAGTTGTCCGCGAAGCTTCCAGGCAGGCGAGTTCATCGACGGGCATTTCTCCGACCTGTCCTTCAACGACTATAACCAGTGCTGCGCCAACCAGGCGTACAACGACGTTGCTGTCGCCATCGAGAAGATACAGGGGGCGTGATACGCATGACTCGATATGGAATGGCTATCGATTTGAGGCGCTGCTTCGGTTGTCAGACGTGTGCTGCGGCATGCAAAGTGGCGAACAACCTTCCGAAAGACCTCTCGTACAATGTGGTGTACACCAAAAGCGATGACGATCCGAGAACGTTCGGTTCGGCGGTTGCGCGAGGGGCGGTCGCAAACGACAATGCCGGCGGTTCGTTTCCGAACTGCACCATGAGCTTCCTTCCGGTGCAGTGCCAGCATTGCGAGAACCCGGCGTGCCTCGAGGTGTGCCCGACGGGGGCGACCACCAAGGACGAGGAGACGGGCATCGTGTCGGTGGACAGCGAGCTGTGCATCGGGTGCGAGTCGTGCATCAAGGCGTGCCCGTACGAGGGCGTGCGCACGCTGATCAAGAGCCCCGAGTACTACCTCGATGTCGTGGTGGGCGAGTACGACGCTCCGCCGCACAAGGGCGGCACGGTGGAGAAGTGCACGTTCTGCAAGAACCTCATCGACCGCGGCGACGTGCCCGCATGCATGCAGCTGTGCCCGGGCCGCGCGCGCTACTGGGGCGACCTAGACGACCCCGAGTCGGACGTGTCGAAGGCCATCGAGGGACGTGAGACGATGTTCCTCAACGAGGAAGCCGGCACGAAACCGAGCGTATACTACTTGCAGTAATAAGGCGCTGACGGCCTAAAGGGGATCGCCCCCTTTAGGCTCCGGCGCCACAGGGGCATCTTCGCTTCAAAAACACGCCTCACGCGCTGTGGCGTGTTTTTGGAGCGAAGATGCCGGAACAAGGGGGGCTTATGGGGCGAGAAGAAGTAGTGAAGCGGGCGGTGGGGAAGGCCGATGCGTTCGAGTTGTTGTCGTGCGCGTTCGCGTATCCCGATGAGCGCCTGGCGCAAGGGCTGGTCGACGGGTCGTTCGCCGACGATGCCCGGGCATGCCTGCTCGATGCGGGCGCCGACCCGGCAGCGGCGGATTCGACGGCTGAAGCGCTTGCTGCTTGGCGCGATGCGTCGGCGGCCGATCTGTTGGCCGATATGCGCATCGTGTACTCGCGCCTGTACCTGGCACCCGGCGGCCATACTCCCATTTTCCCGTACGAAAGCGCGTTTCTGCACGTGGAGCGGGGTATGAAAGGCGTTCCTGCGCTGTTCCGCACGCCGGTGACGCTGGATGTGGAGCGCTTGATGCGCGAGGCGGGTGTGGTGGCGAAGAATGCGCGCAAAGAGCCGTGCGATAGCGTGTTCGAGGAGTTCGAATTACTGTCGTATCTGTACGCGAAGCTCGCCGATGCTCTGAACTGCGACGATGCCGAAGCTGTCGCTGCTTGGACCGAGCGCATTCAGACGTTTGAGCGCGAGCACGCGCAGGCGTGGCTCCCTGCGTTCATGCAGCGCACGCAGGAGCTTGCGGCCGAGAAGCCCTATTGCGCGTTCGCGGCACTGGCGTTGACGGTTATGGAGGTGCGCTCATGACGCTCATCTTGGTACTCGCGGGCGCTGTGGCATTCGCGTTCGCATGCAAGCGGCCCATCAAGTCGTGTCCGATGGCGTTCTACGCCCTGGCTGCCACGCTTGACGTGCTGTTCGTGGTCGGCTCGTTCGCGGGACTGCCTCCGATGCTGTACGACGCGCTGTTCCTGCTGTTGCACAAGTGCACGCTGGCCACCGCGCTGTTCGCCGTCGTGATGTACATCGGGGTGTTCGCGCGCGACTCGCGCGTGGCGACGTACCTGCGTCCCATCCGCGCCGAGCTGTCTATCATGGCGTGGCTGCTGTCGCTGGGTCACATGGCCATCTACCTCTCCTCGTACGCGGCCAACCTCTCGACGGGGCTGCCGCAAACCAATGTCGCCGTGGCGCTTGCGCTTGCGTTGGCGCTGTTCGCGCTGCTGGTCGTGCTGGGGGTGACGTCGTTCAACGTGGTGAAGAAGCGCATGAAGAAGGAGACGTGGAAGCGCGTGCAGCTGCTGGCGTATCCCTTCTGGGGCCTCGTGTACGTGCATCTGCTGCTCATGCTGGTGCCCTCCGCCCTGCGCGGCGGCGCTCCTGCGCAGATGGCCGTCGTCGTGTACTCGGTGGTGTTCGTGGGCTACGCCGTCCTTCGCATCCGCCGCGCCGCGATCGACCGCCGCAAGGAGGAGTCCGGGCGCGTAGGCGATGCCGTGCAGAATCCAGCGTGATGCACGCTCCGCGCGCTTCTACGCACAAAAAGTGCCGATGTGTGATTTCGCTGACCGTTCGCTTGCGATAGGCTTCTGCGCGATAATGTGAAGCGCCAGGTCAGAGCATCGTGCATAATCGAAGGCCTGAAAGCTGCACCCTTGGGCGCGCTTTCGGGCCTTCTTGTTATCGAACGTCGCGGGTTTTTGTGCAAAAAGCGCTTCATGGCGTGCATAGCAAGCAGGGCGGTTCGTCCCCGTGTTCGATGCTTGCGACATGCGGCGCCCCTCGTGCTTTTACCGTGCGCCCTCGGCCGCGCCTCTGCTATACTTCCTTTCGGCCTTTGCCGGTTGCGAAACTCACGCTCGCATCCGTCGACGGCTCCGCGTTTGCATCGTTGGGCCCTGCACTCGCGGATTACTAGCTGCCCAAAGCCCGCGGCACCGCGCCGCGCGGAGAACAGGAGCATATCCATGAACAAGAAGACGACGTACGTCGCCCAAGCGGGCATGATCGCGGCCGTGTACGCGGCTGCCACCCTCATCACGCTTTTGGCGCTGCAAGGACTGGCTTGGGGGCCGGTGCAGTTCCGCATCTCCGAGGCGGTGTGCGTGCTGGCAGTGCTTACGCCGGCGGCCGTGCCCGGCCTCACTGTCGGGTGCATCATCGCGAACCTTATGGCGCTCGCCATCAACGGAACGGGGGCGCTGGGCATGCTGGACGTGGTGTTCGGCAGCCTGGCCACGTTCCTTGGCGCGCTGTGGTGTTGGAAAATGCGCGAGCGTCCGAAGCTGGCGCTGCTGGGCCCCGTGATCGCGAACGCGCTCATCGTGCCTGCGTATCTACCCCTTCTGCTGCAAGGCCTGGGCTACTACACCATCCCGTTCACGTCTATCGCGCTCGACGGGCTGTACCTGCCCATGTACCTGTTCGGCGTGGTGGCCACCGGTCTCGGCGAAGCCCTGGTCATCTACGTGTTGGGGCTTCCGCTGCTCTCCGCGCTCAAGCGCTTCGACGTGGTGAAGAAGGCAGTAGCCCGCTAGCGGGAAAGCAGGCGCGGAACGCGTGAGCCGCGCCTGCTTTCTTTTAATATATGACCAAATAGCTCGCCTTCACTGATTCGATGAATTGACAAGGCTGCGGGGCGTATATCGCTACAATATGGGGTTGGGCCGAGCCCTCGCAGTTGTACCCGAGTGAAGGACGTGCATGAACCCCGTTATTGTGATCCCCACTTTCGTGTCCGCGCGTCGCCGCAAAGAAGGCGGCAGCGTGCTCACGACCTATGATCACGCGACTCCCATCTCGCAACCCGGCGAGCTCCCGCGTTTGCTTGCGTCGTTGCAGAAGGTGCGCGGCGCCGGCCAGATCATCGTGCTCGTGGTCAGCGAGCCGTCGATCGAGAACCAGGCGGCCGAGAAGGTTCAAAGCGTTGTCTCGCGCTTTCCCTCGCTGAACACCGTGGTCATCGGCGCTCCCGAGCTGGCACTTATCCAGCAGCGCATGGAGCAGCTGGGTTTGGGCAAGCTGCAGAAGGAGATCGGCCTGTCCGGCTACGGTGCGGTGCGCAACCTGGGTCTGGTGATGGCCGACGTGCTGGGCTTCGACTCGGTGGTGTTCCTCGACGACGACGAAGTGGTGGATGACGCCGACTTCCTGCAGAAGGCCATGTACGGCCTGGGCAAGCTCACGAAGAAGGGCATTCCCATCCTGGCCAAGACCGGCTTCTACTTCAATTCCGAAGGCTCCTACCTGTCGAAGAGCCAGGACAAGTGGTACAACCATTTCTGGCAGCAGGGAAAGGCCTTCAACAAATGGATCTCGAAGGCCATGCGCGGCCCTCGTCTTTCCCGATCGAACCATACGTGCGGCGGCTGCCTTGCTTTGCATAAAGAGGCGTTCAAGCGTCTGTCGTTCGATCCTTGGATCGCGCGCGGCGAAGATCTCGATTACATGCTTGACCTGCGTATGTACGGTTCGGACATCTGGTTCGACAATCAGTGGAGCCTGCGCCACCTTCCTCCCGAAACCGAGAGCGAGGGCACGCGCTTCCGTCAGGATATCTTCCGATGGCTCTACGAATACCGGAAGATGGAGTACAGCCGCACGCAGATCGACCTTTTGCAGGTGAAGCCGTCTTCGCTGGAGCCGTATCCGGGCCCGTTCCTTGAGCCAGGCATCACGAAGCGCATTCGTTTGACCGCCTTTCTGAGGAGCTTGGCGCGCCCCGACAAGAAGGCGTACCGGAAAGCGGCGAAGGCGGCCACCGGCGAAGCGACGACGTATGCCCAGCGCAACTGCTCGAAGTACTTCGAGTTCCAGTTCGTGTGGCCGGAGCTGATGGCGCGCATGGAGAACGATCAGATCCTGCGTACGGCGCTTATGCAGTCGGCCGCGCAGCGCCAGGCCAGCGCCGGCAACGGAGCCGATCGACTTGCTTCGGCGCAGGCGGCCATCGCGGCGGCCGGCATCGATCCGGGTGTGACGAGCGAGATTCGCCTGAACGTCGCGGAATAAATAAGCACGCTCGGCAACGTTTGCATGACGGAGCCTCCACGGGGCGCAGTCTAAGCTGTACGATGGCGTGCAGTTGAGCGGCTCGCGTGTTGAGAGATCGGGAAAGGATCGGGCGTCAAACTATGGATGTGCTCGCTATGTTCGTGCTGCCGGCTATTGCCGGCGTGGCTATCGGAATTTTGTCCGGATTGCTGGGCATCGGAGGCGGCACGGTCATGGTTCCCATCTTCCGTTTGGCGTTCGGCATGAGCCCCGTCGTTTCCACGGCCACGTCGCTGTTCGCCATTATTCCCACGTCCATATCGGGCGCGGCATCCCATATACGCCATAAAACGTGCATCGTGTCGCTTGGCGTGGCGGCAGGCCTCGGCGGAGCGCTCACCTCGCCTTTGGGCGTGTGGCTTGCGCAGATTTCGCCCGCCTGGATGATTATGGTGGCTGCGGCGCTCATCATCGGCTGGTCGGCGGTGAAAATGCTGGGCAAGGCCTTCAAGATGCGCTCGCAGAACCGCACGCAACAGCATGCAGCGTCGAGCAGCACGATCGAGCCGGACGAAGCCGCCATCGAGCGTGTAGGCGACGCTGCGGCGAACGACGACGCGATTGACGATCCGACGAAGGTGAGCGCGCAGGCTGGCGCTGCCGTCGACCCTGCGCCGCGCAAACTCACGCGCAAGCAGCTGCTCATCGGCGCAGGGATCGGCCTGGGCGCGGGCGTGGCATCCGGCTACGTCGGCGTGGGCGGCGGGTTCATCATGGTGCCCCTCATGCTGTCTCTTATCGGCATCGAGATGCGCCAGGCGTCCGGCACGTCGCTGATCGCCGTGATGATCCTCGCCATTCCCGGCGTCGTCGAGCAGGCTTTGCTGGGAAACATCAATTACGCGGCGGGCATTGCCATCGCCGTGGGCTCTATTCCCGGCGCGGTCATCGGCGCGCGTCTTGTGCGGGTGGTTCCCGAGCTCGCATTGCGCTTCGTCTTCGGCTTCTTCCTGATTGTGGCCGCCGTCATACTTGTTCTCAACGAATTCGGTATACTGGGCTGATGGGCTCAAGCGCGCTGCTTGGGCAGGGTTGAGCAACGCGGGGAGGTACCATGCAGGAAGAGACCAGGGAGTCGAAATCGGCGCTGCCGCGCTTCTTCACGCTCGAGATGTTCATGTTCACGGTGACGGCGCTTTCGGGTCTTGTGTTGCTGTGGTCCATCGCGGTGCCGTATCGCAATGTGGCAATCATGGTATGCGCAGGCGTGGTGTTCACGCTGTCCATAGTGGTGGTCATCCGTCTCATCATGGATCCCGATTCGGTGCGCGCTCGTCAGTCTGACTCCATGTTGAAGCTGGCTAGCCAAACGCTGACCTGCATGAACGACGGCATGGATTACAAGGCCGCGCAGAAGATTTGCGGGTTGCTGCTGCCGTCCACCGCGGCTATCGCCGTGGCTATCACCGACAAAAAGCAGATTTTGGGATACGCAGGCTTCGAGGAAGCTCAGAACCTGCCCGGCAGCATCATCCGCACCCACGCGACCCATGCCACGCTCGCCGACGGCAAGTTGCGCATCCTGTTCACGCCCGAAGATATCGGCTTCCCCAGCGAGTCGTCGAATATCAAGGCGGCCATCATCGTGCCGCTTGCCGTAGGCCGCAACGTCGAGGGCACGCTCAAGTTCTACTATCGCCGAGCGAAGCATATCAGCGAGACGCAGAAGTCCATCGCCGAAGGGTTCGGCAAACTGCTGTCCACGCAGATGGCGGCATCGGCGCTGGAAGAGCAGACGCAGTTGGCCACGCGCATGGAGCTGAAGATGCTCCAAAGCCAGATCAATCCGCACTTCTTGTTCAATACCATCAACACCATCGCCTCACTCATTCGCACCGACCCCGAAACGGCGCGCAAGCTGCTGCGCGAATTCGCCGTGTTCTATCGCCGAACGCTTGAAGACTCCGCCGATCTGATCGTGTTCGCGCGTGAGATGGAGCAAACGAAGCGGTACTTCACGTTCGAAGTGGCGCGTTTCGGTGCCGACCGCGTGGAGATGGAGATGCGGATCGATCCTCGTGTGGAAGACATGCTGGTGCCGCCTTTTTTGCTGCAACCGCTCGTGGAGAACGCTGTACGCCACGCCATGCCGAGCGAGGGGAAGTTGACTATCGAGGTGACGGGCGAGGTCACGGGCAACGACGTGATTGTGCGCGTGTGCGACAACGGCGTGGGTATGACCGAAGAGGCGCGCTGCAACATTCTTCATCCCGAATCGTCGCTCGGCCTCGGCATCGCGGTGAAGAACGTGCACGATCGAATCTGCGGCTACTTCGGTCCCGGTACGCATATGGAAGTGGAAAGCGAGCTCGGCAAGGGAACCTGCGTGATCCTCGTATTGAAGGAAGGGGCTCTGCGCGAGTACCAGTAGGAGGAGGGCGGAACGCGCTTCCGGCTTGCAAGAAGAAACGGCGCCCGAGAGGCGCCGTTTTGCGATCAGATGGTGCCCCCGGCGCGATTCGAACGCGCGGCACCCGCTTTAGGAGAGCGGTGCTCTGTCCCCTGAGCTACGGAGGCGCGTTTGATATTGTAGCATTAATCGTCCGGCTTGCCCCGAGCTTGCAGGACGCCTTGCAGGACGCATAAAAAAAGCGATGCGCCCGAAGACGCATCGCGGAGATTCCTAGTTCTTGTTGGTGTCGTCGGTTGGCTTGGGATCCGGCGTGGGGGATGGCGTAACTGCCTGGAAGGTCACGTTCACGTTGACGTTCGCCTTCACATTCGAGATGGTGAAGGTGCCGCCTGACTTCGGCACGTCGTCCAAGCCGCTGGCCGATGCTACTTCGTAGCCGCTATCGGGCGTGATGGTGATGGTGACGCTGTCGCCCTCGGTTACCGACGAAGCGCTGGCCGAGATCTTGCCGCCTCCATTCGCGTTGACCGCGACGGAGAACGTCTTCTTCTCGGGCCCCTTGCTCAGCGTTAGCGCCACCAAGCCGTCCTTTTGCAGCTTCGAGCCTGCTGCGGGTGTTTGGGCGAGCACCGTGCCTTCCGGCTGGTCGCTGGCCTCGTAGGTGTAGTTGTCGGTATCCACGATCAGGCCTGCGTTATTCAGCGTGGTCACGGCGTTTCCGCGCGACATGCCCACCACGTTGGGAACCTCGATGCCTTCGGAGCCTAGCGACAGGTAGTACGTGACCACGGTGTCCTTGGCTACGTTCTCGCCTGCTGCGATGTCCTGGCGCGCCACGTGGTCTTTCTCGACGGTGTCGGAGTACTCGGCGGCTCCCTTTGCGTACTTCAGCCCGCTGGCCGTGAGCGCTTTCTGCGCTTGATCGGCAGTCATGCCCGTCAGATCGGGCACGGTGATCTCTTGCACGCCCTTCGACACGGTGAGGTTGATCTTAGTGCCCTTGGCCTGCTTGCTGTCGCCCTTCGGATCCTGGCTGATCACCTTGCCGGATTCGACCTTGTCGTCGAACGACTCCTCCACCTTCCCCAGCTCGAAACCGGCTCCTTCGATGGCGGCTGTGGCCTGATCCACCGTCTGGCCTACCACGCTGGGAACGGCGACCTTGTCTTTGTCGTTCCCGCTGCCCGACATGAGGGCGAACGCGATGCCGCCTACCACGGCAAGAGCCGCGATGATGCCGATGACGATGGCGATGGTCTTCTTGTTGTTCTTCTTCCCGCTGGTGTTGTTCGCGTTGTAGGAGCGCTGCGCCGCGGTGGGGGATGCGGGGCTGACGCCGCCCATCGCGGGCATGACGGCCGTGCCGTCGGCCACGCCGACGGGGGGCACCACGCCGCCCATGACCACGGTCTCGGCGCTGGTGAAGCCTTCGCCCAGGTTGACGGGCCGTCCGGCCAGGTAGTCGTTCAGCGCGAGGCGCATGTCCTTCGCGGTGGCGAAGCGGTCGGCCGGGTTCTTCGCGATGGCCTTCATGATGATGGCCTCGAGCGCGGGATCGATATCGGGGTTGATCTCGCGCGGCGGCACGGGCAGGTCGTTGACCTGCTTCATGGCCACGCTCACGGCATCGGGTCCGTCGAACGGCAAGCGTCCCGTGGCCGACTCGTACAGCACGATGCCCAGCGAGTAGATGTCGCTGGTGGCGGTGAGGTCCTTGCCCTGCGCCTGCTCGGGGGAGATGTAGTGAGCCGTGCCCAGCACCGAGGAGGTTTGGGTCATGACGGAATTCTTCGCGCGCGCGATGCCGAAGTCCATGACCTTCACGTTGCCGTCGGGCTGCACCATGATGTTCTGCGGCTTGATGTCGCGGTGGATGATGTCCAGTCCGTGCGCCACGGAAAGCGCCTGGCATACCTGCGAGCCGATCTCGGCGACTTTGCGCTGGTTGATGGCGCCGCGCTCGATGATGGCGGTTTTAAGGTCGGACCCGCGCACGAACTCCATGACGATGTAATAGGTGCCCTCGTCCTGACCCCAATCGTACACGTTCACGATGTAGGGGCTCTGGAGGTTGGCTGCAGCGGCGGCTTCCTGCTTGAAGCGCTGCGTGAAGTTCGGGTCGGCGGCGTATTGGGGCAGCATGACCTTCACGGCGACCAGACGGCCAAGCACGTTGTCCTGCGCCCGGTACACCTCTGCCATACCGCCGATGCCGATGCGCTCGGTTATCTGGTAGCGGTTGTTGAATACCCTGCCTATCATGTTTCCGGTCACGTTTTAGCTCCTTTAGGTTACATGCTGGGCTGTATACTTCTTCCAGACAGTATACGGGCCATCAGCATACCTTATCTACAAAAGTCCCTGAACTTCCAAAGCTGTTTTCAATACATTCTGCGCTTTAGCGGTTCCCACTCCCTCTTCGCCGTCCTCGATGACGATGGCCACCACGACGCGCGGATCCTCGGCCGGCGCCATGCCCACGAACCAGCTGTCGTTGCCGTTCTCCTTCTCGGCGGTGCCGGTTTTGCCGGCTACGTCGATGCCGGGGATGGCGGCCGCGGTGCCGGTGCCGTTCTGCACGACGCCCAGCAGCACGTCGCGCACGCGTCCGGCCGTGGTCTTGCTGACGGCTTGCATCAGTTTCGTCGGAGAGGCCGAGAAGCTGCGTTCGCCGTTGGCGTTGTTCACGCTGTCGACGAGGTAGGGCTGCATGATGACGCCGTCGTTGGCGATGGCTGTGCCCACCATGGCCATCTCGAGCACGGTGGCCTGGGGGCCGGCCGGGCTCTCGCGGCCGGGGCGCGTGGTGTCTCCCACCGGCTCGCCGGCGGCTGCCCATGCCAGCTCCCAGGGACTCTTTTGCAGGTCCTCGGCCGAGGGCATGAGTGATTCGGGCGTGTACAGCGGGAAGTCGATCTCCTTGTTGAAGCCGAAGCTCTCGGCTCCGGCGACCAGCTTGTCAGCGCCCATCTCTACGCCTAGCTGGCCGAACACCGTGTTCGACGAAAGCTCGGTTGCTTGGGCCAAGGTGAGGCTGCCGTAGTTCGCTTTGTTGAAGTTAGAGACGGTTGCGTTGCCGATCTCCATGGTGCCGGGCGAGGAGAACACCGTGTCCTCGTCGGCCACGTCGTCCTCGAGCGCGGTGGCCAGCGTGACGATCTTGAACGTGGAGCCCGGTGCGTACAGCGATCCTGCCGCGCGATCGACGAGGGTGCTGTCGTCAGGGTTCGCGTTCGCCTGCTCGATGACCGCCGCGAAGTCGGCCGCGTTGTATGTGGGAGCCGAGGCCATGGCCAGGATGGCGCCTGTGTCGGGATCCATCACCACGCACGCGCCCTTGCGTCCGGCAAGCGCATCCTGCGCGGCTTGCTGGATCTTCGAGTTGAGGGTGAGCGTCACGTCGTTTCCCGCGGTGCCGATGCCGGCGAACGAGTTCAGCACGTCGGTCCACGATGCGAAGTTCTCTTCGCCTTTCAGCGTGTCGTTGTACGCCTTCTCGATGCCGGAGTTGCCGAACTGAGGCGACGAGTAGCCTACCACGTGGCTGGCCAAGTCGCCCGCCGGGTACTCTCGCTCGTAGGTGCCGTCTTCCTCCTTCACGCTGCGCGCTAACACCACGCCGTCGTACGTGGCGATGGTGCCGCGCTCCGAGCGCGCTTCTTTCGCAAGCGTATGGTTGTTTCCCGGCATGTTCTGGTAATAGTCGGCCTGCACCACCATGATGAGCGTGAGGTTCGCTACCAGCAGCGCGAACAGGGCGGAGCACAAGAGCATGCTGTGGTTCAGGCGCTTGCCCAGCGACACGCGGCCCAGTACGCTGTTGGCGTGCAGCGAGGTGGTGGCGCTGGCCATCTCCTGACCCACGCCCGTGCCCTCGTCGCCGCAGCGCAGCAGGAAGCCTACGATGATGAAGCTGGCCAAAAGCGACGAGCCGCCCTGGCTGATGAAGGGCAGGGTAAGACCCGTCAGCGGGATGAGCCTGGTCACGCCGCCTACGATGATGAACGCCTGCAGCACGATCATGGACGTGAGACCCACGGCCACAAACGAGCTGACGTCGCTCTTCGCGCGCGCCGCCGTCACGAAGCCGCGCACGGCGAAGCACAGGAACAGCAGCAGCACGCCGGCCGCGCCCAGAAGGCCGATCTCTTCTGCGATGGCCGCGAAGATGAAGTCGCTCTCAACGACGGGGATCTGTTCGGCCAGGCCGCGCCCGATGCCGACGCCGAACAAGTCGCCGTCGGCGATGGAGTAGATGGCCTGCGTCAGCTGGTAGCCCGTGTTCTGCGCATCGGCGAAGGGGTCGAGCCAGGTGTTCACGCGCACCTGCACGTGGCCGAAGGCCATGAACGCGCCGATGCCGCCGATGGCGATGAGACCCAAACCGATGACCAGGTAGAACTTCTTTCCCGTAGCCACGTACAGCATGACCAGGAACACGAAGAAGAACACGAGCGCGCTGCCCAGATCCTTCTCGAACACGACGATGACCAGCGCGATGCCCCACATCAGCAGCAGCGGCAGCAACGTTCGGATGTCGGGAAGCCTGAACGGGCCCACGCGCCAGGTGAACACCGACAGCATCTCGCGGTTCTGCGCGAGGTAGCCCGCCAGGAACAGCACGATCACGATCTTGGCGATCTCGCCCGGTTGGAAGGAGTAGCTGCCGATATGCAGCCAGATGCGGCTGCCGTAAATCTCCTGGCCGAGGCCCGGAACCAGCGGCGACAGCAGCAGCAGGAAGCCCACGATCATGAGCGTGTACTTGTAGTTCGCCACCTTGTCGAGGTTGCGCACGAACACCAGCACCAGCACCATGCACGCTACGCCCACGAACAACCACATCACCTGGCCGACGGCCAGGTTGGGCGCCAGGCTGGTGACGAACGCGATGCCGATTCCGGACAGCGCGAACGAGAGGGGCAGCAGGGCCGGGTCGGCGTTGGCGGCGAACTTGCGCACGGCGAGGTGCGCGATGACGAAGGCCACGAAGATGGCCGCCGGCACGCCGAGGGTGGTCATGTCGAGCGATTGCCCCTGGTTGATGGCGATCATGGCGAACAGCAGCGCCACCACGGGCGCCGCCACCAGCAGCAGGACGAGTTCTACATTGCGGCGCGTCACGCGGCACCGCCGTTCTTAGCGTCCGACGCATCCTTCGCGTCCGCGTTTCGGCCGCTTTCGGCGTTGCCGCCTTCCGCCTGGTTCTTGGAGCGTGCGGCGATCTCGTCCTCGTACTCCTTCACGAGAGCATCGGCCGCTTCCATGTCGTCCACGCGAATGCCCTCGTTCAGCCGGTTAGCCACGCCTGGTTGCAGATCGGCCACCGTCACGTCGGTGGTGCGTTCCAGGTGCGAGAACGACAGCCCCAGCACCGAGCCGGGAACCCCCCGATAAACGGCCACCTTGCCGTTGTCGTTTGCCAGATAAGCGGCGGTGTTCAGGTAGGTTTGCGTGCCCCAGGCGGCTCCGGCGACGATGGCCGCGAACAGCACCAGCACCAGCGCAATGGACAGCTTGGTCTTGCGCGCAAGCTTCTTACGGCGCACTTCGGCGTAGCCGGTCACGTCGGCCACGATGACGGTGACGTTGTCGTGGCCGCCCGCCGCGATAGCCTCGTTCACCAGCTGCGACGCGCAGCGCTGCGGGTCTTGCACGCGGCGCAGGGTATTCTCGATCTGGTCGTCGAAGATCATGCCCGACAGGCCGTCGGAGCAGATGAGCAGGCGGTCGCCGGTTTCGACGTTGATCTCGTAGATGTCGGGGTGGAGGTGCGCGTCGCTGCCCAGCGCGCGCGTGATCACCGAACGCTGCGGATGCGTGCGCGCCTCTTCGGGCGTGAGCTGCCCGGCCTCGATCATGTCGGCCATCAGGCTGTGGTCGCGCGTGAGCTGCTGGAGCTTGCCCTGGTGCAGCAGGTACGCGCGCGAGTCGCCTACCTGGGCGATGACCAGTCGCTCGCCTTCCAGCATGGCCGCGGTCATGGTGGTTCCCATGCCTTGGCGGCCGCGCCCTTCGCGCGCTGCTTGGATGACGGCGCGGTTCGCCTCCTCGATGGCGCGGCCGAGCGCTTCCCCGTCAGGATGTTCGGGGGCAAGTTCGGACAGCACGCGCACGGCTATCTCGGACGCCACTTCGCCTGCGGCGTGGCCGCCCATGCCGTCGGCGACGGCGAACAGGGGCGGCGTGACCACGAGGCTGTCCTCGTTGTGATCGCGAAGGCAGCCGATGTCGGTGCGGCTGCCGAACGAGGTGAGCGCCCCCTTGCGGGTGCGCGGAGTGGATTTGTACGAACGATCGGCGGCCATTAGGCGAACCTCACGCGAATGGCCACGTCGCCCACGTTCACGACGTCGTTGTTCCGAAGAGCGGTAGGCTCGGTGATGGGCTGGCCGTTCACGCCCGTGCCGTTCGTGGATCCCAGGTCCTCAACGAACAGGTTCTGCCCCATAAGCTGGAAACGCGCATGGCGGCCGGACACGTATCCGGCACCCACCACGATGTCGGCTCCGGGGCTGCGGCCCACGATGACGGGCCCGCGAACGACGATGGATACGCCGCGCAGCTCCTTCGGCCCCTTCTCCACCGAGAGGTTCCAGGTGCGTTCCTTCTTGCGCTGGCCGCGCACCAGCCCGATGCCCGTTTTCATAATTGCGAACAGGAACAGGTACAGTAGCGCGACGAACAGGAGGCGTACGATAAGAAGTACGACGTCGATCACGGGTTATCCTTCCGTTTCCGCTCAGGCTTGGGTGAACATGAAGTTCGTCATGCCGATAGTGATGCGGTCGCCTTCGGAGAGCGGCTGGGTGGCAACCTCGCGGCCGTTCACCAGGGTGCCGTTCGTGGAGCCGAGGTCGGTGATAGTCCATACGCCTTGCGGTTCGAAGCGCAGCTCGGCGTGCGTGCGCGATGCGTTCACGTCGTGCACGGCAATGTCGTTCTTCGACTCGCGGCCGATGAGCAGGCGCGCCGACGCCAGGTCGTACGCGCGGTTGTTCGTGGTGTCGATGAGGCGGGCGCGCACCGCGGCCTGCGCGGGCATGGGGGTCGCCGCTTGCTGCCCGCCGGCGAACACGACGGTTTCGGCGGCCATGCGCGGCTGGGCCTGCGGTTGCGGCTGCGGGGCGGGGTAGGGCTGCGACGTCGCGGCGCCCATACCCGCTCCGGCAACGGCGCCGGCGGCGACTCCCGCACCGGCTGCGGCTGCGCCGATGGCGAACGGATCCACGGCTTCGGGACGGTCGAGAGGCTGGATGCTGTCGCGCTGCTCGTCGAAGTCGCGGCTGTCGAAGGTGTACTCGCCGTAGTCGATGGATCGGTCGATCTCGTCTTCCGGCACGTAGGGGAGCTGCTGGGGCTGGCCGTACGCGTCCACGTTCATGGGCGCGGGCTCGTACTGGCTTTGGGGATCGTACTGGTCGTAGCCGCCGTACGGGGCGGGCGCGGGAGCCGGGGCGGCGTAGTCCTGGTTGTATCCGCCGTACTGCTGCGGAGCCGGCGCCTGAGGGCGCTGCGCGGGGTAGGGCTGCGCGGGGGCGCCGTACCCGCCGGGCGCGGGAGCGGCGGCCAGGCCGTAACGATGCATCTCCTCGGCGCGCAGCTGTGCGATGATGGGAGCGGCCACCGCTTCGGCGATGATGTCGAACTTGCCGTGCTTCAGGTCCTCGTCCACGATGAAGCGCACGAGCGGCTGGCCGTCCATCACGAGGCCCTGTTCGGAGGCCTTCGCAGTCAGGTACGTTTCCGTCTCGCCCGCCAACGTGGGGTAGTAACCCATCAGGCGGCGGTCGTCGTCCGGGTTCACTAGCACGGTGTACAGCGTGGGGGCGTACTGCTTGCCGGCGCCAACCATCTTCTCGCGGCGCATCTGCTTCTCGGCCTTTTTCGCTATCTGGACCGGCGAGATGGGAGCGTCGAACATCTTGTCGGCAGCGCCCTCGAACGTGTCTTCCATCCTGCCTTCGAATCTCGAAAGAAAGCCCATTGCATCTCCTTTAATGGTGCGTGGCTCGAACCTCGGCGGATGCCGGGTTCGCGCACGGGAGGCAACGCCGCGCTGGCGTGTTCCGCGCGATCGCGTGCCCAAACGCAACCAGGTTACTTCGTGTGTCCCTGCATATGACTATGCAATGTTCCATCTTGCCATAAACCCCCTGCCCGCGCCCCATCCTTTACGCAATCGTCATTATTGTGAAGCGGGGCTTGCGCGAGGGCGTGGACGATAGGGAAGCGGGATCTGCGAGGGTGCGGACGATTGGGAAGCAGGGGTTACGCCGGAGTGCGGGTGGCTGAGAGGCGGGGTTTGCGCGAAGGCGTGGACGATTGGGAAGCAGGGCTACGCGAGGTTGCTGACGAATTTGCGCGCTCGTTGCGCCGTGGTGCGAGCTTGCGTTTCTCCCTCGTAGTCGCGCGTCGACGGTCGGTTGCGTACCCAAAGCGGAAATACGACCCGTATTTGTAAGTTTTTCGACTTCGTGGCACGCGCGGCAATCGTTTTCCCTGGTCGAGGTGTTCGCCGATTTGTCACGGTAGTGCGTGCGCTTTTGAGATGCGGAGAAAAGCCTGGTCAGAACATCTCATGAATAAGAGGCGTTGCCACAAGGTCGAAAAATTTGCAGAAGCGCCCTCGAAAACCGTTTCTTGCTCGCGTTGACGGCGTAGCTGCAAGGGATGTCGTGCGGTTGTGCGAGCGCGAAGGCGCCTGGCGTTTCAGCGGGAGCTGGGGTGAGGCAAACCTTGCGTCGCGAACTGCACGACGGCGAAGGGGAACGCCGTGCAACCGCGCGAGCGTGTCGAGATCGTGCGAACGCGCCTGCGGATCGACGACCAGGTTTGTGCACGGAACGCGGGATTTGCGAGCGGTCGCGGAGGCCGCGCGCTGCAATCGGCGAGGGGCAAGCTCGCTATTCGGCGGGATCCGCAAGCTCGACGAGGCGCATGAGCTCCTGCTGGCTGTGGACGTTCGTCTTCTTGTAGACGTGGCGGATGTGGGTTTTCGCGGTGCCTTCCGAGATGTAGAGCTTTTCCTGGATGTACGCGGCGTTGTGCCCCTTCGCCAGAAAGAACATGATCTCCGTCTCGCGCCGGGAAAGCAGGTAGGTGTTGGCAACCGTCTCGCACTTCGCGCGGAAGCGGCCGCCTCCCTTTCGCTCTTCGCCCTCGTCTGCTCGGCGTGCGCTGCTGAGTTCCAGCAGCGAAGGGGCGCGCCGCGCGGTCGGTTCGGGTTCGGGCGCGATCTCGGCGTCAGGTGCAGGCGCGTTGGTCGCTGCCGTCGCGTTGTTTCCAGATTGCGCGGCCGCGGCGGCTCCCTCGCCGGCCGATCCCGCTTGCCCTAGCGGCCGCACGCGGTCGCTCAATTCCAACGACACGGCTTTCACCAGCGGACACGGTGCGACGATGGCCTCGATCTCGCGCTCGCGCGGCAGCAGCGCGTATGCCACCACCATAATCAGCAGCACGATGACGATGACGCCCTGTTCGCCGAACGGAAGCAGATGCACCCAGTTCGCCGCCACGATGGGAAACAGCGAACCCGCCAGCCCCGCCAGCGCCAACATGCCGCGTCCCAGGCCGAACACGTAGATGGGCGACAAGCGGAAGCGTTGCGCCAGCTCGCCGAAGAATATCCACATCAGCGCCTCGAAGCACAGGTAGCCCATCACCAAGAACATGGTGGCGAACGTGTTGTCGCTCATTTCGGAAAGCGGCAGGAAGAACAGCGTGACGGCGATGAAGGGGACGAGCGGGCGGAAGTACCGGCTCCATTTGTCGCCGCCGCCAAGGGCCACGATGGTCACGAGGATGACTACGGAGGCGAATCCGGCGGCCAGCAGCATGGCGATCTGGTCGCCTACGTTCGAGGCGGGCACGATGTACTGGATGGACGTTTGCCGCAGCGTGCCCAACGCCACGCCGAACACGAACACGGGAATGCCGAAGCGCAGGAAGAACTTGGCATGGTTCACCGGAAGCGGTTTGAAGATGGGAACCTCGTTGCGCTCGGAATACGGCGCCGGCGTTTTGTTCCAGAGGATGGCGAGCTCCAGCAGCGGGATGATGCCCGCGAGGATGCCGGCGATGGGGAACGGCCCGTAATGCAGGCCGATGGCGTACACCCCGATGGCGATGGAGATGGCGATGGACGAGTTCAGCACGATGGAAGCGCTGTCGCAGCGCGCGAACGCGACGCCCCAGAACAGAATCAGGATGGCGGAGCCGATGCCCGTCATGACGCCCGACACCGCTTCCAGCGCCGGGCCGCTGATCACGGGCGTCGCAAGCAGCAGCAACGTTCCGGCCGACATGAGCGCCGCGCCCGCCGCAAGCGTCTTCTTCGAGATGTACGTCCTCAACAGCCGCTGGTCGGTGATGCCGGCGAACAACAGGCACAGCCCGAACACGACGATGGAGACGAGGAACGGCAGCGACGCGTGGCTGCCGTACATGCCGGTGACGTAGGTTTGCGTGCCGAAGATGGTGGGCGTTCCGAACATGACGGCGTACACCCAAGCCTGGTGCAGTCCGTAGCCCACCGAGAGCAAGCTCAGGTCGCCGAACGCGGTGTCGTCGCCGAAGTCGGCGTTGACGGTGATGCGAGGAACGCGAATCCCCATGAAGCCCCCTCCTTGATTCCCTGGGCATCATCATACCGTGCAGAGGTTGTTTTTTCTAGCGAGGTGAGCGAGTCGATCAGGGTTTTGCGCTCGATGCGCAAACGTTTGATCTGGGGTAATAGAAAAATAATCCTCTGAGGATGATGTTCGGAAGGGCGCCCGTCTGCTTTCGAGGGCGTGCTGAGGCGTCGCGGTGCTGCATCGGGCCGGCTTGTGAAGAATAACGGGGCGCTTGCCGAGCCGGAACGGGAGGTGTGCGGGGGCCCGGCTGGTCGTCCGAACCCCCGCGCGGCGGATTACGCCACCGTGAACACCACGCTGTCGAAGCGCTCGAGCGGCGTGCTCTCGCCCTCGGTGCCGCTTCCGTCGAACGCGGTGTGCGTGCCCGGCTTCTGGCTGTCGGCCTTGTGCACCGTGCACGTGTACTGCTTGCCGGACAGCTCGTCCGCCAAGCTGGAGACGCTGTAGTCGTGAATGGCCGCAAGGCCGTTCTGACTGTTGCTGGAAACCACGCTCTCGTCCAGGCAAGCAGCGGCGGTGCTGCCTTCGGGAACGATGATGAGCGAGGTCTTCACGCCTCCGCCCTGAGCGGTTTCGTCCACCGTGCACGTGACCTCGATGACGCCCTTGCTGGTTGCAGCAACGTTCTCTTCGCCGTGGACGTAGTAGAACGCATAGGCAGGAACCGCGATCGAGGCGCACAGGCAGCTCAGAACCGCAACGGCAAGAATCTTCTTGCCCCAAGCTACGTTGGCCATTGGAGCTTCCTTTCCTAAGAAGCCCCGCTTCTCGCAACGCGCCCCGATTATAGGGAGCCGGCGAAGCGCGCGTCAAGGTGATTTCGCGGCCCCGGCGTATGATGCGCGCGAATCCCTGCGTAATTACGCCTTGTAGGATGATGAGCCGTCGCGCGCAGCCCCTATACTCGAACGCAGCGAAGAGAGAAGAAGGAGGAATGATGCCTACCGTATCGTTCGACGACGTGCTGGGCTTGGACGACGAGTTCGATCCTCTGATGGCCGACGATCTGGAGATCGACCAGGAGGACATGGACGACGACAACCCGCTTGATACCGTCGACTATCCCACCATGCGCAACATGCCCCAGAGCATGCAGCGCGAAGCCGTGTACACCCCCAAGCGCCAAGGCGGCGTGGAATCTGCCGTGCTGGAGCTGCTGGATCACAACCCCGGTCGCCGGCCCGTGCTGCTGAGCATCATGGGGTTGTGCCGCGGCGGGTGCGCGGCGAGCCGCGTGGCCGAGCACGTGGAAGCGGCGCAGGCCAGCAACCGCTCGGTGTACGCGCCCATGACGCTGTGCCGCATGCTCGAACGTGCCGGCGCCTTGACGTTGGAGATGCCCGAAGCCGCCGAGCCGCACGAGGACATGGAGGAGGGCGTTGCGTTTCTCGAGATCAAAGAACGCGTCGACCCTGTGTGGCGCACAACCGAAGAAGGAAGCGCGCTGTACGAGAGGCTGACGCAGGGCTCTGCGTTCCGCGACATCGTGCTCGATCGCGACAGCCGTTACGTGGAGGTGTACCGCGCGGTCATGTGCGCCGTCGACGAGCGTCCGTGCACGAAACCCGAGATAGAAGACCTGGTGGACACGTTCGACGAGGTGAAGAGCCCGCGGCGTTTCGGCGGCCATTTCATCGACATGCTGGAGCGCACCGATGCGCTGGAATGGAGCGAGCACGCGTGGCGTCTGACCGATCTGGGACGTGCGATGCTGCCTTCGGTGGAAGCAGCCGCCGCTGCGAAGAAGGAGGAGAACCATGTCTGAGGAAACCGTCGACCTGGTTGCGCTCATGAACATGCGCGCTCGAACGTACGGCCTGCTGGCAAACTTGTTCCGCGAGGAAGTGGACGCGGACTCCTTGCGGGAGCTGCAAGCCATGCGCTTCCCCACCGCTACGGGCAACGCGAAGGTGGACGAAGGGTACCATCTGCTGTACGACTATCTGAAAACCGCATGGGACGACAGCGTCACCGAGCTCGCCATCGACTTCGTGCGCACGTTCATCGGTCACGGGGTGAACGCGTACTCGGCCGCCTATCCGTACGAGAGCGTGTACACCTCCGAACGTCGCCTGATGATGCAGGAGGCGCGCGCCGAAGTGCTGCAGACGCTGCGCGAGAACGGTTTGAAGCGTGGCGCATGGAACGAGGGCGAGGACCACGTGGCGCTGGAGTTCGAGTTCATGCAACGCATGAGCCTGCGCGCGGCCGAGGCGCTGGCGGCAGGCGACGAGGACGAGGCCGTGGGGCAGTTGCGCACTCAGCGGACCTTCCTGCACGACCACCTGCTGAACTGGCTTCCGCTATTGACCAACGACATGCGGCTGTTCTCGCGCACGTTGTTCTACCAGGGGTTGGCCCAGCTTGCCATGGGCTTCGCCGAGGAGGATGCGTCCATCCTCGCCGAGCTGCTGGACAGTGTGGAAGTCGCCGCATAGTAGGTTGCCGAAACCTCTCGATATTGCCTCCCTCCCGCCGGGCCTGCAGACGATCTGCGGGCCCGGGTTCCTTTCGGGCCCCTCCGTGCAAATTTTTCGACTTCGTGGCAAGGCTTTCGAAAACGGGAACCCGTTCATCAGGCGTTTTCGTTCCATGGAGAATGAAGCGGGGGCGCTTGTCGGAACTGTGAACGAAAAACCCCAGGTGGGCTTCTGCCGTATTTGCCACGAAGTCGAAAAACTTGCACGGAGGGCTCTTTTTCCCGTTTTGGGATTCGGGGACCCAAAAGACGGCTAGCCATTCGTCCGCTCGCCCGGTATGCTGCAACCATGAGCGTATACATCGGATATTGGTCTGCCTACGAGTACTGGCGCGTGAGCGATGCGTTGCCGGTTCCCACGCCGTCGCGCGCCCATCCGATCTGCGGCGTTCGTATGGGGGATACGGATGGAGAGCTGGATGCGTTTGGGGTGCCGCTGCACGTCGTGGTCGCTCAGGCAAACGATCGCGTGCGGACGGGCAGCCCCGTGTGCCACGTGTGGAGTGCCGGTTTTCCGGCTGGATCTTTCGTCCGGTTGCGCGACGGGCTGTACATCAGCTCGCCCGAGCGGTCCTTCGTGGAGATGGCGACGGAGCTGTCGCTGGTCGAGCTTGTTCGGTATGGCTGTCTCTTGTGCTCGCGATATGCGTACGATGGCGACAAGCGAGGTTTTCGGAAACGCACGCCTTTGACCGACGTGCGCTCGCTCAGGCGCTTCGTCGAGAAGTCGCGCGGCTGCATCGGGTCGAACAAGGCGCTGCGAGCGCTGCGCTTCATTGCGGACTCGTCGGCATCTCCTATGGAGACGAACCTGGTCATGGCCTTGTGCTTGTCGCGGATGATCGGCGGATACGGCTTGGACCTTCCCGAGCTCAACGCGTGCATCGAGGTTCGGACGAAGGGGTTGGTTCAGCGCGAACGCTTCGAATGCGACCTGTATTGGCGAAAGCGGCACGTTGCCGTCGAGTACGACAGCGGCGAGCATCACAGCGGCAACGCGGCCGAGACGCGGGATTCGGCTCGTCGCAGCGCGCTGATTTCCCAGGGAGTAACGGTGGTCTCGATTACGCCCGACCAGTTCTTCGATGCTCGGAAGTTCGACGAATCGGCGCGTGCGGTGGCGAAGCTGACGGGAAAGCGCCTTCCGCCGAACGACGCGAGCTGGATGATGAAGCGCTACCGGCTGCGGAAAGAGCTGCTGCAGGATATGCGGCAGGGAAAGCCTGCGTAGCCGCGCGTCGGAAGGCTCTTCTTGGTCTGGAGCGCCGGTACGAAGGCAGCTTCGCGCCGCCGCTGGGCGGCGGCGCGTTGGCGGCTAGTTCAGCCCGTGCTGGGCGAGGAGGGCTTGACCGCCGGTGGTGACGGGGGCGGCGTTTCCCGCTTCGGCCAAAAACGCGGTGGGACGCACCGAGGCCACGCGGCCGTTGCCCTCGGCCTTCACGCGCACCACCTGCATCTTGGCACGCTCGGCAAGCTCGAGCGGCGCTTTGCTGAAATAGGAGACGACCAGGCGTTTGCTGGCCTTCGACACGCTGTTGCAGAACAATCGGCGCTCTTCGTTCATGATGCGCTCGCGGTCTTCCTCGGTGCTGATCACCTCGAACGCATCGCGCCGCGGCATGAAGCCGTCCACGGCGGCGATGGCGAAGATGTTGTCGTATTCGATGCCGCACAGGGCGCCGTAGGAGGCCACGTGCAGCACGTGCGGATCGTCGGGCAGCGCGGGATCGGTGACGTTGGTGCGCTGCAGGGCGAACATCGCTGCCGCATCCTCGTCGCCCACGAGGGCGCGCGCCGTCTCCTCGAACTCGGGCAGATCGTCGGCTCCGATGGCGTGCAGCAGGCCGAAGCCCTTGCGCCCGGCGTTCGCGGCGATAAGCTCCTGGCCCGCGCGCCAGCGCTCGACCAGGGCGTGCGCGCGCAGGAACGGTTCGTCTTCCAGCTGGTCGGCCAGGGCGAGCGCGTCGTAGAGCGTGAGCTCGCGCTTTTCGGCGAAAGCCTGCAAGCCGCCCCATGCATCGCTGTTCGTGAGGTAGTTGTCGAAGCCGCACCAGCTGCGCCAAGCCGTCATGTCGCGCGGATCGGCCAGCAGGTTGAGCTTCGTGTACGCCACGAGCGCGCGGGCGCGGGCGCTGTCGCGCGGGTCGCCGCCCAAACGGGAGAACGCTCCGGCCAGCGCCACGGCGAAACCGCGCTGCTTGAGCACCTGCTGCGCCATGAGCGCCCAGCGCTTGTTGGGCACGAGCACGCACGTGCGGTTCTCGTGCAGGTCCTCTTCGCCGTCGAGCAGAATGCGCAGGTACTTCGTGATGCCGTCCAGCTCGTCTTCCGGCGTCGACCACTTGACGGCCATGATGCCGTCCGACGTCTGCGCGTCGCTCGCGATGCCCGCTTTGAAGGCGGGATCCATGTCGCCCTGGTCGCAAAGCCCGTCGGCGAACGCGGCGATGGCGGGGTTGCCGTGCGCTCCGGACAGCGTGAACACGGCTACGTCGCGGCGGCGAGCGTCGAACTGCACGAAGCCCTCGGCGCAGGGGAACGACGCGCGCGCGGCCTGCTGCTGGTTGGGGTTGCCGCACGCGATGAGCTGGCGGTCGGCCAGCAGGCACAGGCACGTCTGCTCGGCGCGGCTCATGTTCTGGAAGTCGTCGCACAGCACGTAGGCGTAGCTGCCGCACACGCCCTCGCCCGCGTCGCTGCGCAGGTACGCGGCGCACAGGCTGGGCGCTTCCTGCGCCAGCATGGCGCCGCGTGAGGCCAGCACGCGCTCGAGGTGGGACAGCACGGCTTCCTCTTCGCCGCCTGCGAGCCAGGAGTCGCGCGGCTCGAGGTCGCTCATCTGGCGATAGAAGAAATCGAGCATTTTGCGCAAACGGCGGATGGGCTGGCCGAGCGTCTTCATATCCTCCAGGAAGAAGTTGTACTCCGCATCGTTCAACAGGCGCGGCACGCGGCCGGTGGCGGCGCGCGCGGCGGGCGCGTCCAGCACGGCGACGCACGTTTCGAGCGCGGTGCGCACATGCACGTCGTCGGCGGCGTGCTGGAGGTCGGGGCCGAGCGCGCGGCGAAGCCGACGGCGGAACGCCTGAGCCGCTGCGGCGCTCGACGTTTCCACGAGGATGGTTTCCGGGGCGGCGCCGCCGCGCACGAGGCAGGCGCAACGCCGAACGAGCGCTTCGGTCTTGCCGCTTCGCGCAGGTCCTTGCACCTTGGCGATGCGCCCGTCGAAGGAGGCGATGGCTTCGATCATGGTAAGGCTCCTTTTCGGTTACGCGAGGGTTCCGGCGTGCGAGTCGAACGTGCGCGTGCTGCCGTCGGCGTATTCGATCAGCCACAAGCGGTAGTCGACCTCGAAGTCGGGCTCGTCCAGGGCGAACGGCTCAAGAGCGGGCTCGTCCTCCTCTTCGGCGGCGTCGTTGGCCAAACGCGGCAGCTCCAGAAACGCCTCCTCTGCCGCGGCTTCGGCCGCCGCGGCCGCAGCCCGGGCCTCCTCTTCTGCCGCAGCCAGCCCCGCCGCCTTCTGCGCGTCGCGCTCGGCCTTCGCCGCCAGCCCGGCGGCCTTCTGTTCCTCGTATGAAGCGGGCGCGGGCAGGTAGGCGCGCACGACGTCCTCGCCCAGCGCGCCTTCGTTGTACGCTGCGCGCAGCTGCGTCAGAAGCTCGCTGGTCTCGGGTCGGATGCCGCTGACGTTGTCGCAATGCAGCAGCGCATGCAGCTGGCCGTTCTGCAGCTCCACGTCGATCCAGTCGAACACCAGCTGGGGGTTGCCCACTTCGCGCTGGCGGCGGTTGTAGATCAGCATGTTGTTACTCACCTTGTACAGCTCGTTGTAGAACCAGCGCTCCATAACGTCGTTCCACAGCTCGTCGGCGCCCTCGTCCTCGGCGCGCAGGTAGCGGCGCGTGCCCAGCTTCACGAGGAAGCGCATGATGTTCTGCGGCTCGCCGTCGCAGGCGGGATGGGTGCGCACCAGTGTCGACCCTACGTACGAGTAGCAGCGGTCGATTTCCAGGCGCACGTCCTCGCTGTCGAGGCGCTCGTCGAGGTCGAGGATCAGCGTCAATGACGGACGCGGTTGTGCCATGGCAGTCTCCTTCGTTCACAGGTTTCTTCCCGTTGCCGCACGCCCGGATGACGGGCGCGAACGGCAACCTCTTCGCTGCCATCAAGTATAGGTTGGGCGCGAAAAGCAAAATAATCCTTTGGGGATGATATCGGCGCGTTTCATCCATCCACCCCTTATGATTTGGGCTTTTGCTCCGTTCCTAGAATGGGGAAACCGGTTCCGGCGTATGGTCGCGCCGGGTTCCGGCAGAGACGAACGAAGCGAGAAAAGGAAGAGAGGAGGGGCACATGGCGAACCTATCACTGAGTCGTCGAAGCTTCTTGAAGGCCTCTGCCATGGCTGCCGCGGCAACCACGGTGGGCTTCGCAGCAACGCCTTCGACGGCGTTGGCCGAAGGTGAAGACGCCTCAGCGGGCGAGATCAAGCGCATCCGCTCCTGCTGCCGCGCGTGCGGCAAGGTGGAGTGCGGCGTGTGGGTGACCGTTCAGGACAACAAGGTCATCAAGGTCGAGGGCGACGAGTCCAACGCTCACAGCCGCGGTCACTGCTGCGCGAAGTCGCAGTCGTCCATGCTGGCTCTGTACCATCCCGATCGTCTGCGCTACTGCATGAAGCGCACGAACCCCAAAGGCGAGGACGACCCCGGTTGGGTGCGCATCACGCTTGCCGAGGCGTTCGACGAGGCGGGTGCCAAGTTCAAGGAGATCGTGGAGAAGTACGGCGGGGAAGCCAACTTCGCCATGGGCGGCACCTCGCGCGTGTGGGCGCAGCCGCCGTACGGCACGCTGAAGTCCATCTTCCCCACGCCGAACGCGCACCTGGCCTACGAGATCTGCAAGGGTCCGCGCCACTTCGGCGGCATCCTCACCGACGAGATCGGCTCGCCGTGGATGGAGGTTGAGCAGGGCCCGCTGGTGTACGTGCAGTGGGGCACCGCGTCGGAGTACTCGAACTACGACTCCACGAACCGTACGGTGGTGGACTGCTCGCAGCGCGCCTACAAGCACATCCTGGTGGATCCCCGCATGACGCCGCTGGGCAAGGAAGCCGACGTGTGGCTGCCGCTGCGCGTGGGCACCGACCTGTGCCTGTCGCTGGGTTGGCTCAAGTGGATCCTCGACAACGAGGCGTACGACGACGCGTTCGTGCGCCGTTGGACGAACGCCCCGTTCTTGTGGAACCCCGAGAAGGACGGCCGCACGGCGAAGGGTTGGTTCATGGAAATGAACGGCGGCATCGACATGGAGAGCCGCATCCTGACCGAGGCCGACTGCGACCCCGAGTGGATCGGCCAGTACTGGGACTACGAGGGCCGCTACCAGCGCTTCATCTGCTGGGACGAGAACAACAACAAGCCTACGTACTGGGATGCCGAGGCCTGCCAGTGGGAGGGCGAGAAGCACAAGATCCCGACGACGGGCACCTGGATCGAGCATCCGTACAAGCCCATCATCGCGGACGCCTGGCTGCCCGACCCCTCCAAGTTCGCCGATCCGGCCGACGCGCAGTACGACGCCTACTGGGACGAGGGCAACGAGGGCGGCAAGCGCTCGAACCCGGCCGGGCTGCCCAAGAACCCGGCGCTGTTCCCCGGCGGCGTGGAGGTGAAGCTGAAGGACGGCTCCACCATCAGCGCCGACACGGTGTGGGAGGCGTTCTCCGACAGCCTGGAGCAGTACACGCTGGAGTACGTGTCCGAGGTCACCGAGGTGCCGGTCGACAAGATCGAGGAGGGCGTGCGCATCTACACGACGCGCCTGAACCCGCTGCACGGCAACGGCGGCATCCACTACCAGCTTGCTCCCGACCAGACGGGCCACGCGGTGCAGAACACCCGCGCGCTGCAGCTGATCGCCTGCATCACCGGCAACTCCGACGAGCCCGCCGGCAACCGCGGTTCGTCGAAGGCCCAGGTGGACGGCTGCTGCGGCCGCGCCAACATGCTGGTGACCGACCATGAGCCGAAGGACTGGGGCTTGGACGTGGGCACCATGGAGCTGGGCAACACCCCGCGCGACCTGTCCGTGGAAGACCAGATCCCGCTGATCCAGAACTTCGTGCAGTACCTCATCGACGAGAAATCGCCCTTGGCCGAGCGCTACGGCAACAAGGTTCCCACCGCCGAAGAGGCGCGCTGGATCGCCGAGCGTAAGGGCGGCGCCTACAAGCCCAGCCGCTCGTGGCCGGCGCTCAAGACGTCGTTCGACAGCAACGAGAAGCAGATTTCCGCCGAGCGCTTCCCGCTGCTGCGCTACTGGAACCGATGGGCCGACTCCGCTGCCATCTGGGACTCCATCAACGGCATCGACACGCCGTACCAGATCCACGGCGGCGTGTGCATGTCGGGCGACTTCATGAACGAGTCCAACCTGCTGGAGGCTTGGGAGGCGCTCACCCGTCTGGACTTCTGGCTGGACTTCAACCTGTGGTCCTGCCCGAACAACGGCTGCGCCGACATCGTGATCCCCGTGCTGCACTGGCTCGAGGTGAACACGGGCCGCGTGTCGCAGGGCGCGGGCGGCATCTTCGGTGCCGGGCAGCGCTGCGTGGAGCCGATGGGCGATTGCATCTACGACCCGGTTGCCGTCATCTGCCTGTACAAGGCCATGGGCGTGGTGTGGAACAACCGCGACCCTGAATACGACGAATGGAACAACCTGGACTACCACGACTTCGTGCAGATGGGCGGCAACGTCGGCTACGAGGAGCAGGAGTACCGCGTGCTCAAGGACGCCACCGACTGGTGGAAGACCGAGGAGTACCCCGACGGCCCCGACTTCCCGCAGTACGCGGCGAAGTTCCAGGAAGAAGGCTGGTTCGACTGCCGCAAGTGGCACCCCGAGCGTTGGGGCACGTACCGCCGTTGGGAGATGGGCTACCGTCGCCAGCAGGGCGGCTACAACCTGTACGCGGCCATCGACGAGAAGTGCGGCTTCATGACCCCCACTGCCAAGGTGGAGGTGTGGTCCACCATCGCCGAAACGTACATCCCCGACGGCGCAGCCACCTTCGCCAGCACGAACACGGTCGATCCGAACATCCCCGACATCGACAAGTTCCCCCACTGGGTGGAGCCGAAGAACTCGCGCGTATCGAACCCCGAGTACTTCGACGCCTCGCTGGTCGACCAGATCAAGACGTCGGACGCCTACATCAACGACAACTACCAGGGCGATCATCTGGTGGAGGAGTACAAGGAGGCGCTGACGGCGCATCCTGACAGCGCCTTCATCATGACGACGGGCTCCCGCCAGCCGGTGTACTTCCACTCCGAGCATCGCCAGCTGCCGTGGTGCCGCGAGCTGTGGCCCAGCCCTCGTTTGGAGATGAACCCCAACGACGCAGCGCGCCTGGGGTTGGAGCAGGGGCAGTGGATTTGGATCCGCAGCCCGTGGGGCGCCATCCGCGAGGTCGTGGACTTGTACTACGGCATCAAGGAGGGCACGGTCAACGCGAACCACGCCTGGTGGTATCCCGAGATCGACACCGCTTCGCACGGCTTCGAGCTGGTGAACATCAACTGCACGATGGACAAGTACGCGCAGTGTTGGATTTGCGGCGCGTCCCAGCTGCGCGGCGTGCCGGTGCTCGTGTACCCCGCGACGCCCGAGAACTCGCCGCATGGCAACCCGGTTCCGTGCGACCCGCAAGGCAATCCGGTCATCACGAACGCAAACGATCCGCGCCTCAAGGAATGGTTGGCGAACGATCCGCGCCTGGAGGATTCCAAGGTGGAGCTCACGTTCGCGAACATGGCGGCGGTCGGCTGCCAGCCGAGCGTCCAAAGCCCCGACCTGCTCTCCGGCGGCAAGCTTGCCGTGGGCAGCGTGGGCGGCGACGCGCTGGGCGCTTATTCGAAATCGAAGTAAAGGAAGGAGGTTCACCACATGGCAAACTACGCGATCATTACCGACTTGAACCGTTGCACCGGCTGCCTTGCGTGCACGGTTGCGTGCAAGGCCATCAACGGCGTCGACGTGGGATCGTTCTGGATCAAGACGCTGCGCGTCGGCCCGCATCCCATCGAGGGCGGCTCGGGCACGTTCCCGGACGTCGAGATGTACTTCCTTCCCGTCCAGTGCCAGCACTGCGAGAACCCCGAATGCGTGAAGGTGTGCCCCACGGAAGCGTCCCACATCCGCGACGACGGCACGGTGCAAATCGACAAGTCGAAGTGCATCGGCTGCCAGTTCTGCGCGATGGCGTGCCCGTACGGCGTGCGCTACCTCAATCAGGAAGAGCGCGTCGTGGAGAAATGCACGCTGTGCGAGCAGCGTATCTCGCAGGGCGAGCTTCCCCAGTGCGTGGCCCAGTGCGGCGCCCGCGCCCGCTTCTTCGGCGACCTCGATCAGGGCGTCGACAACTTCGAGGGGCCGGCGCATCCCGACAGCCCCGGCTGCCAGTACGAGGAGATGACCCAGACGCGCGTGAAGCTGAAGGACTACGTCGAGCCGTACACCGAAAACGATATCCACCATCTTGCGGATGTGGGCAACGAGCCGAAGCTCATGTACCTCATGCGCGAGGGCCGAAAGTGGAGGGAGTAGACTATGCATCCTGAATGGCCCCTTATTCTCTTCACCTTCTTCCTATGCGTCGCAGGCGGCGCGCTGGGCGCGCAAGGCCTGCTGAACGTCATGGGCAAGGGCAAGAAGATGCAGCTTGCATCGCTGGTCACCGCGCTGGCGGCGTTGGTGGTCGGCGGGCTGTCGGTGTTCATGCACCTGCAGCATTGGGAGCGCATCTTCAACGGCTTCGGCCACATCACCTCGGGTATCACGCTGGAGTTCATCGGCTGCATCGTGTTCGCGGTGGTGCTGGTGCTGTACTTCCTGATGATGCGCCGCGCCGAAGACGGCATGGCGCCGAAATGGTGCGGTGTGCTGGCCATCGTCGTGGGCCTGGCGCTGCCGGTGATCACGGGCATGAGCTACCTCATGGCATCACTGCCGTCGTGGAACACCCCGCTGCTGCCGGTGTACTACTTGGCGAACACCGTGTTCATGGGCGGCTTGACGGCGCTGGTCATCGCCGGTTTGACGAACGATGACAGCGCGAAGGACCTGGGCGTGAAGGTGGCCTTGGCCGGCGGCGCGCTGCAGCTGATCGCCGTGTTCACCTACGCGTTCATCATCAACGGCTCGGCCGGGCTGTACTCGGCCGACATCCAGTACTACTTCGATCCGACGCTGCCCGACGTGGCCATGGTGGACCGCGCGTCCATCGTGGGCAGCATCTTCGCCGGTGCCAATGCCGTGATGTTCTGGCTGGGCACGGTGGCCGTCGGCCTGGTTGCTCCGCTGGTGCTGACGTGGCTTGCGAAGAAGGTGGAAACCGGCAAGAAGCTGGCCGCGTACGCGGGCGTCGCCCTGGCGTGCGTCGCCGTGGGCGGATTGTGCTGGCGCGTGATCCTGTACGTGGTGGCTATCAGCATCTTCGCTTTGTACTAGGAGACGGAAGGGCGCGCTCGGGCCGAGATTCTGGTCGATCTTGGTCCGAGCGTCCGAACCGGTTGCGCCGCTCAGCGCGGCCGGTGCTCTTAAACAGATGTGATGGACGGGGCTTCTCGAATGGCACAGCTCCGCTTCTCGCAAGGCAGGGAAGCCCCGTCATCTGCCTTTCGTCGTTCTGTCGAACGACGAAAGGGCCGACGCTGCGGTCTGCTGTGGCACCCCATCTCGACGCTTTCGCACGTGCCCCTCTCGTGCGAAGCACGCTCGGCCGTGCGACGCGCCGATATGCGGCACCACAGCAAACCTCGCTGACTGATAAGGACCAGTGGGCAAAGGAGGAGACATGAGCGAAGAGGACGAGATTTCGTCGAAGAGGGCGAAGGGGCCGTTGGACGTGTCGCGGCGCGCGCTGCTCATCGGCGCGGGAAGCACGGCGGCGCTGCTGGGATTGGGGGCGCTGCGCTATGCGGGGCATAACCCGTTGGTGCGCCCGCCGGGAGGGCAGGACGAGGCGCGCCTCGTGTCGGCGTGCATCCGATGCGAGAAGTGCTACGAGGCGTGCCCGCGCGGCGTCATCGTGCCTGCGCATATCGAGGACGGGCTGCTGGGCATGCGCTCGCCCGCGCTGAAGTTCGACGCCGATTTCTGCGACTACTGCGCCGACGAGAACGGCGGGGAGCCGTTGTGCGTGAAGGTGTGCCCCACCGAGGCGCTGGCGCTGCCCGCAGACGCTACGGCGGAGAACACGCTTTTGGGTTTGGCCGTGATCGACGAGGCGCAGTGCCTTGCATTCCGCGACACGGGGTGCCGTTACTGCTACGACGCGTGCCCCTACGAGGCCATAGAGCTGACGGGCGAGGGCGCCAACCCGCACGTGTCCGTGCTGGCTGACAAGTGCAACGGGTGCGGCGCATGCGAGAGTGTGTGCGTATCGCTGAAGGCGGGGTCCATCGTGTCGGGCGCGCAGGAGCGCGCCATCGTCGTCAAGCCGATCGAGTCGGCGGAATAGGAGGCGGCAATGAACTCGAACAAGCTGCGCACCATCGTGGCGGCCGCGATCTTCGTCGTGCTGTCCGTCGGGCTGATCGCGGGCGTGAGCATGGGTACGCTTTCGGGCTTCGGCTGGGAGACGTTCTCGGCGTTGTGCCCGCTGGGGGCGCTGGCCACCATGATCGCCACCAAGACCGTGGTGCCGCGCGCGGTGGTGTCCATCGTCATCATGGCGGTGCTCGTGCTGGCGGTGGGCCGCGCGTTCTGCGGGTGGGTCTGCCCCGTGCCGCTGCTCGACCGCGTGCGCGGGTTCTTCCGCTCGCCCAAGAAGCGCACGGCGCTTGAGCAGGCGAAGCGCTCGGAGATGCTGGGCATCGCGAAGAGCGAGCTGGGCGAGGCGGCGGCATCCCCTGAGCGAGCGAAGCGAGTCGAAGGATCTCCGACAGCGGCCGACGGCGCGTACTCTCACGATTGCGGGAGCTGCTCGTCGTGCAAGGGGGTGCGTGCGAAGCTGGATTCGCGCCACTACGTGTTGGGCGGCGCGCTGCTGTCCACGGCCATCTTCGGCTTTCCCGTGTTCTGCCTGGTGTGCCCCATCGGGCTGACGTTCGCCACCGTGCTGGTGGTGTGGCGCCTGTTCGCGGCGGGCGATATGACGTGGTCGGTGGTGCTCATCCCGCTGTTGCTAGTGGTGGAGCTGGTGTTCTTGCGCAAGTGGTGCACGCGGTTCTGCCCGATGGCGGGGCTGATGAACCTCGTGTCGCGCTTCAGCAAGACGTGGCGGCCGGTCATCGACGAGTCGAAGTGCCTGGAGACGGTGAACGGCGCAGCGTGCAGCAAGTGCGCCATCGCGTGCGAGGCCGATATCAACCTGCGGCATCCCGATTTCGGCGAGCGCACTCTGGCCGACTGCACGCGATGCCGAGCCTGTGTGGACGCGTGTCCGGCGAAGGCGGTCAGCATGCCGTTTTTGGTGAAGAAGGGTGCGGGGCCTCAGGCAAGCACGGTCGTGCTGGCCGACATCGACGAGAAGACGGCCGAGTGATGGACGGGCGCGCGAGCGAGCGATCGCGGTCGAACCGAAGTATCGTAGGCGTGCTGGACGGGGTGTCCAGCGAGGCCATCGTGGTGCACCGGGAGCGGTGCGCGAAAGTGCGCAACCGCAACGTCGCGTGCTTGAAGTGCGCCGACGCATGCACGTCGGGCTGTATCGCGCTGGTGGACGGCGAGCTGCGGGTGGACGCGGCGAAGTGCATCGGATGCGGCACGTGCGCGACTGTGTGCCCCACGAGCGCGCTGGAAGCGCGCAACCCCAGCGATGCGCAGCTTGCGCAAGCGTGCCTGGGCGCGTGGGTTGGCGACGAAGTGGTGGTGGCGTGCGAGCAGCTGCGGCGTGCGGCGGGCGGGTTGCTCGACGAAGGCCATGTGGCGAACGTGGTGTGCTTGGGACGTGTGGACGAGTCGCTGACCAGCGGGCTTGCGGTTGAAGGCGTACGCCGGATCCGGCTTGCATGCGGCGACTGCTCGCGTTGCGAGCAGGAGCACGGCGTTGCCACGGCGCGCCTGGTGGCCGCAACGTCCAACGCCCTGTTCGAAGCCTGGGGAAGCGATGCTCGGGTGCAGGTGGTCGAAGGCGTGCCTGCCGGCGCCTGTGTCGAGGGCGTTGGCCCTGATGGGGCAGCGGCTGCCGTGGCGGCGTACTTCGCTGAGCGCCGCGGCAACGAGCACATGGCGGTTTCGTCGGCTGTTCCTGCGGCTGCGGCTCCCGCTGCGCTTCCGCGCGTTACGAAGGACGGCACGTTGCCCCATTTCGTTCCCGATCGGCGCGAGGCGCTGTTGGGCAATCTGGCGCAGCTGGGCCAGCCCGTACTGCCCAGCGTTGCGACGCGCCTGTGGGGTTGCGTGGTGATCGACGGTCGTGCGTGCTCGTCGTGCCGCATGTGCGCGACGTTCTGCCCGACGGGCGCCATCCGCAAATTCGACAACGACGATGGAACGCTGGGCGTCTACCACTATCCCGGCGAATGCGTGAAGTGCGGCAGCTGTCGCGACGTATGTCCCGAGAACGCCATCGAGCTGCTCGACGAGGTTCGCCCTGCGTACTTGCTTGAAGGCGCGGTGCATCGCTATGCCATGACGCCGCGACCGGTCGAGTTGGGCACCGCCCAACAGATGGTGGACACCATGCGCCTTCGCATGCAAGGATCAGACATTTTCGAGAGGTAAGCGCTCCCTCTCCCTCTTCGCTCGGGAGCGCTGTGCCCAAGCCCCGCCTACCGGAACCCCCCCTTCTCCGGTAGGCGGGGCTGTTTCGTTGCGGAGCGATCGGGCTGATGGGCGAGCTGCGGAATAGCTAGTGGCGGCGATCCGCCCATCGAGCGACGGTGAACGCGCGTCGAGCGGCGGGCGGCGATCCGCCATCAAGCATCTGTGTCGAAGCCGGCCAGTCGGTTTCCGAGCCGGTTCTGCAAGTTTTTCGACTTTGTGGCAAGTTCCCACGAAAGACCGAAGCCCTCACCAGGCATTTTGCTTTTGCGGCAAAACGGGATGACGAAGCGCGCCGAAGCGCTGATGAGAAACCCCTGGTCGCTCATTGTCACGCGTGCCACAGAGTCGAAAAACTTGCAGAACCGGCTTCGTTTTCGACATTCCGCGTTCGCCCTTACCAGTGGCAGACCACGACGTCGCCGGACTGGATGATGCCGAAGAGGTCGGCGGCCGATCCGACGGGGAGGTTCACGCAGCCGTGGCTGCCGCGGCCCTGCTGGTACAATGTGCCGCCGAACGCGGCTTGCCAGTCGGCGTCGTGCAGGCCGATGACGTTGCCGACGAACGGCATCCAGTAGCGCACAGCGGATTCGTACTTCGAGCCGTCGAGGTTCGTGCCTTTCAGCACCGACGGGCTTGCTTTCTGGTTGAGCCAGAACACGCCCGTGGGGGTGTTGTGCGCGCCGTTCGGCGTGCCGCTGACGCAGGGGGCTTCCCAGATCAGCGTGCCGGTTTCATCGTAGAAGCGCACGTGCTGCTCGGAGAGGTCGATGTCGCAGTAGCGCGCCGACCAGTCCTGCGCGCCTGCGCCGTTGTACGCGGTGCCGGTGGTTTTGCAGGGGATGTCCACTGCGCCGACGGTTCCGTTCGCCACGCCTTCCTTCACGAGTTCGAGCAGCGCTTCGCCGTCGGTCAGCCAGCCGTACGGGCCGCCCGCCACGGTGATCACCTTGCCGTCGGGGCGCGTGTAGGTGCGCTCGGTTCCCACGGTGTCGCATGCGACTTCGAGCTGTTTCGCCCAGGCGACGAGCGCCTCCTCGTCGAGGGAGGGCGTAAGACTCTCGTCGAAGCTGATCCAGGTGGAGACGAGGGCCGGGTTGACCTCCGCGGCCACGTCGCCGCCCATCATCAGCTGCATATCGGCTTTGACTAGCTGGTTCGCAGCTTCGGCAGCGGCTTGGAGTTTCGGGTCGGTGGCGGGCACGGCGGGCTGCTGCAGCGCGTCGGCGGTCAGCTTGGCCGTGGGCTGCATCGAGGCGATGGCGGAGCCGATGGCTTTGGCCACTGCATCGGCGTCGAGGGCGGTGCCGGTCGCCTCGGGCTGCACGGCGAACGCGTTCTTCTGCTCGTCGAATGCGACGACCGCGTCCGTCGGCGGGGTGGCCGTGGCGTTGAACTCGTCGACGGCGGTGCGCACCGCGTTCGCGAGGCTGCTCCCGCTGGAGGCAGCCAAGCTGTCGGTTTCGTCGTGCTCGCGCGTGATTTCGAGCGGCCACAGCCAGGGGTTCGTGTTGCCCAGTGCGTCGGCGACGATGGCTTGCCCGTCGAATGAGACGCCCGCATCTTTCGCGGAGAGCTTCATCGAGAAGCCCTGCCCCGAAACTGCCACGGTGTAATCGCTCAAGGCGTCGTCGAGGATGGCTTGCACTTCGGACGACGTTTTCAGCGACACGTCGTGGTCCCCCAGCACGGTGTTCGGCATGAAGCGGTCGGTGAAGTAAAGGCTGCCGGCCACGTAGGCGATCAGCAGCAGGCCCACAATGGAGCCCGCGACGATACCGATGATCTTGGGCGCCGAGAAACGCCGTCGGGCGGTGGTTTCAGGCGAGCTTGCAGGAGCGGGCGTCTGGTCGGCGGGTGCGGCGTGTTTCATAAGGCGTCCTGGGTGATGAGGCGAATGTGCGTCGTCCTTGTCGAGCGCGTCGCCCCATTCTAAAGGAAACCATCTCGCCACGATAGGGTGAGTTATCTCATCACGGTAATCGGTTGAAGCTACGGGGCGTGTCGCGTATAATGCAGGCGAGCCGCAGGGAGCTGGTTACTCCCCACGGCCCTCGGACTTGCTTCGGCGGTTCGGATTTATTTGGGTCCCGGTTCGTCCCCTTGGGGCGACCGGGGTTTATCTTTCGACTGAACTTGCAGAACAAGCGCAGCCGCCTCCACTCCCAAGTTGCAGAGAGCAGCGAGCAAGCAGAGAACCTGCAAGATAACTCCGGTAAGGTCGAACACCAATCCATCCATAGAGGACACCCCCTTCCGTTATCTAGAATCGGAAATGGATGTAAAGAGGGTGCTATCCTCTCCGCCCAACAAGGCCGTGTCCCTAGTATAACGACCTCGTCTTACGCGCAGATGGCGCACGTCTAGCGCGAATCTTTCTCAATCTAGCGCTAATCTGATCCAGTTCTCACGCGAATTCCATGCGGGTTGCCCTTGGATCCAGCGCGGTTCTTGCGTGCTTTGCTGCTCAATCTAGCGCGTTTCCTGCGCCGCCAGATAGCGGCATCTCGAAGCGCCCGATGCTTCACGTGAAACATCGGGATGGGGCTTGGCAAGGTGATCGGCGGCGGAGAGGTGGAAAGGCTATGCTTCCCGCTCGGGGTCGTCTTCGAACGGGAAGGTTTCCGCTTCCTGCGGTTTCATCGCGCGCGCTCGGCGTTTCTTCTCTGCGCGCAAGGGGAGGTATTCGCTGATCACGATGCCGGCGAAGATGAGGGCGAACCCGGCGAACAGCGGGCCGGTGAGGATCTCGCCCAAGAACAGCACCGAGAACGTCACGCCGAACACCGACTCGGTTGCCAGGAACAGCGATGCGGGCGCGGGGTCGACGTGCGCGACGGCGAAGTTCTGCAGCAGCAGCGCGATGCACGAGGCGAACACGGCCAAGTACCCCAGGCTCACCCACGTGTCCAGCCCCAAGCTGGCGAACGCGGGCATGGGCTCGAACGCAAGCCCGGCGCCGAAGCCCAGAACGCCGGCCACCAGGAACTGCACGACCGTGAGCAGCGTCATGTCGCGACCGCGCGCGTACTTCGCCGTGTACAGCACATGCAGGCTGAGAAAGAACGCCGACAGCAGCGTGATCAGGTCGCCGAAGCGCAGCGAGAACCCCGAGAGCCCCGCGAACGAGACGCAGCCCACGCCGGCCACGCACACGAGGGCGGCGGCGATGTTGAAGCGAGTCGGGCGCGGCCCGCGCAGCGCCCATCCGAGAAACGGGATGATCACGCAGTACAGCGATGTGAGGAACGCGCTGTTCGAGGCGGTGGTGTCGGTGAGTCCCGTGGAGTTCGCCCAGTACGAGAGGAACAGGAACGCGCCCAGGATGGCGCCCTTTTTCAGGTGGTCGAGGTCCAGCGCTTTTCTGAACCGCGGCAACATGACGATGCCCAAAATGATGCCCGCCACGGTGAAGCGCACGCCGACGAGCCATGCGGGCGGGAACTCGTCGACGGTCGACTTGATGACCACGGTGCCCAATCCCCAGATGGCAGCCGCCACCAGGAGGAAGGCCTTGTACATCCAAAGAGGATGCTCGCTATGTTTCACGATGCGTGCCATAGTGCAGCATCATAGCATGGGCGCGGCTTGCAACTGCGACCTCGCCGGGAAACATCTTCGCCCGAAAAACACGCATTAGCCCTCTGTGGCGTGTTTTTCGGGCGAAGATGGGCTCGCAGAGCGGCGCCCTCACTCTTCGAACAGCGCGATGACGTCGGTTTTCGAGTGCACGCCCAGCTTGGCGTACAGGTGCCGCACGTGCGTCTTCACCGTGTTCTGCGACAGGAACAGCTCCTGCTCGATCTCGGCGCGGCTCTTCCGCTGGGCTATCAGCCCCATGATCTCGGTTTCACGGGCGGTCAGGTCGTACTGCGCGGCCAGGTCGTCGCAGCGGCTCATGAAGCGCTCGCGCGGTCCCGGCACGTGCAGCCGGTCGGCCAGCGACAGGCCCGACGCGCCCCAGTCGCCGTTCACGGACTTCTCGCTCATCCAGATGACCACGCACACCAGCACCAAGACGATGCCGGCCAAGGCGAACCCCGCGAGCGTCGTCGGATCCGCCAGCAGGTCGGTCTGCCACAGGGCGCGTCGCACCAGGATGCCTGCCAGCAGCGCAGCCTCGCTTGACGCGCGCGCGATGGCGAACAGCCGCAGGCTGGGAATCTCGAAGCGGTAGCAGATGTTCGCCAGCATGAGCAGCACGAAGAACGTGAACCATACGTAAGCGAACCGCATGAGCACCGACACGATGTAGCCCTGCATGGGGGCGACGAAGGGGATGACGGCGAATGCGACGACGGCAACCGGCAGTCCCACCTTCGCCAGGAAACGCGCGTCGAAGCGGTCGCGCTTCGAAACGGCCATCACGAGAATCACGACGCCCACGATGCCGGTGGCCGCGACGCGATGGATGGCGCCGACGTATTCCGTGGCCGAGAGGAACGCGCCTGAGAAGCTGGACAGCAAGCCTGCAATGGCCATGATCACGATGAGCTTCCACGGAATGGGGTAGTGCACCCCTTTCGCCACGGCGCGCTCGGTTGGCAACAGGCGAAAGCTCAGGTGCGCGCATGCCAGCGATGCGAGGGGCAGCAGTGCGGTGGCGATAACGCCGAACGGCGCCTCCATCGTGGAGATGAGGAACGACGCCGCGGCTGCCGCGATGCAGGACAGCGCGCCGTACATGAGCGTGCGCGTGGCTCCCATCTGGCTGTACGCTTCGGCCCACAGGCAGAACAGCACAGCGCCGCCTATGGCGGTGACGATGCTGGCAGGTATGATGACCGCCTCGCCGACCCCGCCGGGAATGAGCGCGAGGCCCACCGCCGCCGTGCCAGCCGTCGTAAGGGCGACCGCTGCCCACGAGAACGCCTTGTGCCTGCTCAGCCGCCCGATGCGCGGCGCGAATAGAACGAACGCGAGGAATGTGCCGATGTCGCCGATGCGCATGCCCGTGTCGAATGCCGAGCGCAGCGCGGGGTCGAACACGTCGCCCGGGAAGATGGAGGCGACGTGCGTGCAGCACAGCCAGGCGATGAGCAGGCCCATCCCCAAGAAGCGCAGCGGGTACATGAGCGCCGACAGAGGCTCGTCCTCGCCGGCCTGATCTGCGGGCGCCAGCGCGCGCACCACGTCGCTTGATTTCATGGGAACCTCCTGTTCGTCGTGTCATTGTACCAGGGGTGAGCGCAGGGGTGAACGCGGATTCACCCCTCGGCGCGCGACTTCACCCGCGACAAACCGCCTGATGCGAGGCATGCTTTCCTCAGCGCCTCGGGAGGGCGCGCCGCTCGATCGGAACGGTCGAGCGCACAGGGAATCCTTTAGGAGGGACCTCACATGGCTACTTTAAAGAACGGGCTTTCTCGTCGCAGCTTCCTCACGCTGGGCGGCGTTGCGGCGCTGGGCGGCGCGGCCGCGCTTGCCGGATGCGCCCCGCAAGCGTCAAGCAGCGCGAACGCCGACGCGAAGGGCGCGACCGACGACGCAGCTTCCGCGATGCAGACCGCCGATCAGACGAAGGAATGCGACATCGCCATCGTGGGCGCGGGCGGCGCGGGCATGTGGGCCGCGGTCGAAGCCGTGCGCGCCGGCAAGAGCGTCGTCGTCATCGAGAAGGGCGGTAACGTGGGCGTGGCCAACGGCTCGCTGGCGGGCGGCCCGTTCATGGTGGGCTCGAAGCTGCAGCAGGAAGCCGGCGTCGAGTTCACGGTGGAGGAAGCCTTCAACCATATTATGGAGTACGCGCACTGGTCCACGAACGCTGCGGCCGTCAAGGCAGCCGTCGCCATCTCCGGCGAGACGGTCGACCAGTTCACCGACGACTTCGGCGTGCCTACCGGCCTGCGTCCCGACAACTACGGCGCAGGGCATGCGTCCGTGCGCGCCAACTTCCAGAGCGACCCGAAGGACTCGAAGACGCAGGCCAAGGGCGAGGATCGCATGAAGCCCCTCCAAGAGTTCGTGGAAAGCAAGGGGGGCGAGTTCCTGTTCAACACGGCGGGCAAGCGCCTCATCATGGAAGACGGCGCATGCACGGGTGTGCAGTGCGAGGGCGACGGCGTGACCGACGTGAAGGCGAAGGCCGTCATCGTGGCCACGGGCGGTTTCCTGGGCAACGTCGACATGATGCGCGAGAAGTTCGGCACCTTCGTGAACCCGCTGGGCAACGTGCTGTCCGTGGGCGAGGGCATCGACATGGTGCAGGCTGCGGGCGGTCAGCTGTCCACGCAGTGGGGCATCGCGGGCAACGAGTTCACCGGCTCCAACCAGAAAGCCGACGGCCTGTACGACCGCAAGAGCGCCGCGTTCACCATCGGCATCTACGGCACGCTGCTGGTGAACAACCAGGGCCGCCGCTTCTCGAACGAGGGCAAGTTCGCGAATCTGCCGCTGGCGCTGGGCGGGGCCATCTCGCTGGTCGGCGGCAAGTACTACGCGGTGGTCGACCAGGCGTACGTGGACGGTTTGAATTCCGGCAAGGACGCGTGGACGCTGTGCGGCGCCGACGAGGTGAACTGGCGCACCGGCATGATGACGCTCAAGGACAAGCCGCTGGAGAACGTGCAGGGCAGCATCGATGATGCCGTGAGCGCCGGCTGGGCTTTCAAGGCCGACACCATCGAGGCGCTGGCCCAGGCCATCGACGCGCCCGAGCTGGTCGAGACGCTGGACGAGTACAACGGCTACTGCGCCGACGGCAACGACGAGCAGTTCTACAAGCCGGCTTGCTTCCTGCAGCCCGTGACCACCGGCCCGTTCTACGCATTCCAGTATGAGCCCAGCGCATGGGTGACCATCGGCGGCATCCGCACGAACGACCGTCTGCAAGCAATCGACGGCGAGGGCGTGGCCATCCCCGGCCTGTACGTGGCCGGCGCCGACAACGGCACGCTGATGAGCGCCCCGTACTGCGACTACGAAGGCTACTCGCTTATGTGCGCCTACTGCGGCGGCCGTCTGGCCGGGCAGTACGCCGTCGAGACGATCGACGCGTAAGCGGCAATGGCGTCGGCCCGGCATGCGGGATCGCCCGCATGCCGGCCGCTCGACCGATCATCCAATCCGACGGGGCGCACGCGTTCTCTCCCCTCCCTCCGCGTCGCGCCCCCTTCAACCGCCCCGGTCTGCGCAGGCCGGGGCGGCGTGCGTTTCCGCCCGTCTTCCTCCGGCTCGGCATCCGTCCGATAACCGCTGGGCAACCGGTGCACTCGCCGCATGGTGCCATGGTACGCTGGGTTGTCGAATGTAGGTCGAACAGGCGAGACGAGGAGGTGCGGCGTGGCCACGCTCAAGGAAGTGGCGCAGGTGGCCGTGGAGGCGCGACGCGACAAAGGGTCGGGGTCGGGGAAGCGCCTGCGCGAGATCGAGCGCATCCTGCGGCAGCATCGCGTGCTATCGGGCCTCACGCCGGAAAAGGCGACCAGCTTGCTTGAGGACTTGGGCCCCACGTTCGTGAAGATGGGCCAGATCGCGGCGAACCGCAGCGACGTCATCCCGCCCGCGTACGCCGACGCGTTCAAGCGGCTGCGCGCCGACGTGCCGCCCATGCCGTTCTCCACGGTGCTCGCCACCATCGAGGAATCGCTGGGGCATCCGTGGCGGGAAACGTTCTCGTGCATCGAGGAGAAGCCGCTCGGATCGGCGTCCATCGCCCAAGTGCACCGGGCGCGCATCGCGCCGCATGCGGTTGGCGATGCGGGAGCGGGCACCGGCGCCGCGGCGGTCCCGTTGCCTGCCGACGCTCCGAAGGCGGGGTCGTACGTGGCCATCAAGGTGCGTCGACCGCACGTGGTGGAGCAGATGACGCAGGATCTCGCGCTCATCCGCCAGGCGGTTGCGCTCGTAGGGCTCACCCGTGCAACCGACGGCATCAAGCTGTCGCTGGACGACCTGGTCACCGAGCTGGAGCGCACGACGCGCCAGGAGCTTGACTTCTGCGTCGAGCAGCACAATCTCGTGCGGTTCCGCCAGTTTCTCGACGATCAGCCGGGAGTGGAAAGCCCGCGCCCGTATCCGCACCTCAGTTCCGACGACGTGCTGGTCATGGACTTCGTCGAGGGCCCCATGATCAACGACGTTCCCGCCCTGCGCGCTATGGGCCTTGATCCGGCGAAGCTGGGCCAGCGCCTGGCCGAGAGCTTCGTGACGCAGATCGTGGACAACGGGTTCTTCCATGCCGACCCGCATCCGGGCAACATCCTCGTGCGCGGCGACGACATCGTGTGGATCGATTTGGGGATGGTGGGCCAGCTGTCGGCGCTCGAGCGCGCGCTGATCGGGCGCATGTTCCGCGCTGTGGCCGAGAACGATCCGTATGCGCTGATGGAAGCGCTGCTGGGCGCCGTGCGCTCGGAGGGGCCGGTCAACCACGGGCGGCTGCTCAGCCAGCTGGGCAACCTGCTGGTCTCGTACACCACGGTGAACCTGGCCGACATCAACGTGGGCTCGGCGCTGATGGACGTGTTCGGCGTGCTGCAGACGCAGAACCTGGCGCTGCCGCCTTCGTTCACCCTGCTGGCGCGCGGCATGGTCACCATCGAGGGCGTGCTGGTGGACATCGCGCCCGACACCAGCGTCATCGACATCATCGCCGCCCACGTGAAGCGCCGCGAGCGCACCTGGGAGGCGTTCGAAACCAAGGCGCGCGAGTTCGTCTCGACCGCGGCGACGTCCGCGCAGGCCGCGGTGCGCTTGCCCACCCAGGCATCGCACACGCTCGACATGATCGATCGCGGCCAGGTTCGCGTCGGCGCCGACCTCGGCATCCCGATCGACGCCATCGCCGCGCTCTACTCCGTCAGCGGGACGGTGGCTATGGCGCTCATCTCCGCCGGGCTGTTCATCGGATCGAGCCTGCTTGCTACCACGAACATGCACCCGCAGTTTCTGGGCGTGCCCCTGCTGGGCGTGTTGGGCTACGTGGGCGCGTTCGTCCTCGGTGCCTACGTGGTGTGGCGCAACCTCGTCATCCGCCACAGGCAAAAGAACGAGGAGAAGCTGTAGCGAGCTGCAACTCTACTCTGCTACTGCTGATCGGCGAGGCGCCTGAGGGCATCCAAGTCCATCCGATAGTACGTTTTACGTCCTTCTTTTTGCGCGACGAGCACACCGCGTTCTTTGAAGGGAGCGAGCTTCTTGTACATAGTCTGCCTTGATGCGTCGAACGTGTAGGTGAGTTCCGCCATGGTGATCCCGTTGAAGGCGAACAGCGCAGCTGTCACAAGAACGCTGGCGATTTCGATGGCCTTCTCGTCTTTTGCGAACACGATCTCCGCCATCCTCTCGCCCTCTTCGAGCATGTTTCGGAGCTCCCTCAGGGAATTGCGCATGCTTTCCATGGCGGAAACGATTATTTCCGAAAATGCTATCACGAACGGGGTCAGATCGCCCTTGTTCAAGGGGTGTTCGCAGACGGTGTACCCTCTATAGTATTTCTCAATGTCCTGCTTTACGGCATAAGAAAGCCGGAATCCAATCAATGGCTCGTACTCTTTCGACAAAACATAACTGCTGATAAATCTGTTTGTTCTGCCGTTTCCGTCGTAAAAGGGGTGGATGTAGCCGAAAAGAAAGTGGAACAGCGATACGCGAGCGATAGGTTCGATATCCGTATCATTCAGAATATCGAGCGCTTTCTCAAGGCAAAGAGTGATCTTCGATTCTGGCTCCATTCCCTTGTGAATGGGGATACCGGTGGCGTCGCATACTGATACAGGGCCTTTTCTGAAGAGGGTTCCGTCGGGAACGTGATCCGGATTGTCGCGTGCAACCTCGTCCAAGACCAAGTCGTCGTATATGCTTCTGACATCTGCGCAGGTGCAGATTGCGATGTCTTCCTCGCGGCTCAGCATTTGGTATTTTTGAACAAGACCGTGGAAGCGTCCACGTTTGTCGTTTTCTTCCAGTCGTTCGAGGACGTCTCCGATTTCGCGCCTTGTAGATCGTACGCCTTCGATTTCGTTGGTGATAACGATTTCATCGATAAGGTTCGACTCCCGATAGCTTTGTATCGCTTTCCCAGGCAAAGAGAGAATGAGCTGGTAGATCTCTTTGTCGATTTTTGCAGCATCGATTGCCGCCTGGTAGATCTCTGGAGTCATGACGAAAAACGCAGGGCTCCCGGATACGTCGAAACCGACTTTATGCGACTGGTCGGAATTGAACCTGGACTCGTATTCGGTAGCGTACGTCTTGGGATAACCGTGGAAGATTTTTCTTAGATCACGATACGCCATGTGTAGCCTTCTTTAACTCGATTCGATCGATTTACTCTAATAGAGTTAAAATTATACTACAAATTTAACTCTATTATAGGTAAAACAGCGGAATGAGTTAACGTGACAACAAAAACGAGCGACCCGCATCAAATGCAGGCCGCTCTCAAATGCTTTATGGACGCGCTCGGCGTTACGCGAATACCACGATGGCGGCGGGGTCCTTCACGCGGAGGGCGGCTGTTTCCATGATACGGAACGTGTGGTTGAAGTCCGCGAGCTCCAGGTAGCCAACCGACAGATCCAGGCCGATGGCAAGATCCAGGTACTCGGGCTCGGCGCACACGAGCACGGCCTTGCCGGGACCCATGACGCTGGTCATGTACACGTTGTCGCCGATGAGCTTCTTGATGCGGTCGATCTCCAGCAGACCGGTGTTCGGCTGCAGGCGCTGCAAGTCGAGGAACAGGTCGGGCGACACCACGAGCGCGTAGCGGCCCAAGTAGCCGGTCTTGGCTAGCTGGGCGACGCCGGCGGTGATATCGGCGAAGCTGTTTTCGCCCTGCGACCAGTCGCTCTTCTTGATTTTCGACGACCCTTTCACCGTGAGCAAGCCGTCGGTGCCCAGCGCCTTGCTGCCGTTGAGGATGAGGTCGTCCTCGCGGCGCGACGCCTTCTTGGCGGCGGCGATGGCCACGGACAGATCCAGCGGGTAGCCGGTCTGCGCGGCATACTCCATGTCGCGGCTGAGCAGGGTGAAGTCCTCGTAGAACAGCGGCAGCTCGAGCTGCGTGCGGCCGACGATGCGGCCGATGCCGTCCTCAAGCACCTCTTCCTTGTTCACGCCGTCGACGGCTACGGTGGTCACGCCGGCGCCCAGCGGGCCGAACACCTTGAGGAATCGACGGCAGGTCAGCTGGGCGCGGGCGGTGCCGATAACGGTTTCGTCGATGCGGTTCCACAGGCCGTCCGAAAGGTCGGCCGATTCGCGAGCGAGATAGTCCATGAGGGACTCCTTTCTTGAGAAGGCGGCAGCACGTACGAATGTTGCACGTGAAACATTCGTCGGCGGCTGCGCGCCGGAAGTCGGTTGCGTTAGGAAAGGTCGCCGACGGTGGGGGCGGGAGCGGGCTCCGCGGGCGCCGGGGCGATTTCGCCGTCGGTCTTGATGCCCAGCTCGGCCAGCTTCTCCTGCACTTCGCCTTCGCCTTCCAGGAAGAACTCCGTCTCCGTGGGGTCGAGGTGGCGCATCAGCGTGATGAGCTCGCCCATGTGGGCCTTCTCCTCGTCGCGGATGTCGGCCAGCACGGCCTTGGCGGCCGGGTCGTCGGTTGCCTGATAGTGGGCGTCGTACAGGAAGATGGCTTCAAGCTCGCCCGCGATGTCGATACGGAGCGCCTGCATGAGCTCGGTGTTCGTCATCTTGCGGTCGACGTTGCCTGCAAACGGATTGGGGAAACTGGGCATACGATCCCTCTCTTTCATGTTCGTCGCGCCGCCGTGATCGGCGGTGGTTCAGGTCTTCTCTCTGCCCGATATGATACTCCGATAATCAGGATTGAAATGTAACGATACCATTATTATTGATAATTATTCTCAATAACTACACGTTATAAACGAACCTACTCGGCGGTGTTTGCCCAAGCGAGCGAAGCGCTCAAGCGCCCTTGTTCGCTGCGGCTGAGGAAAGGGCGGGGCCTCGCATCGCCGTCAGGGCACGACGAAGGGGCGTCGTCCGATGCTTCGCGTAAAACATCCTCGCAAGCGCAAGTCGAAAGAAGGCTACAGCACGAAGTAGTAGGACTCCAACAGGTAAGGCTGGTCGTACTTCTCGGCGAGGGCGTGCAGCTTGCGCTTCGCGGCGGGGCGATCGTCGTGCTCCAGAAGGCGCTCGAACGCCGCGTGCTCGCGCGCGGTGGCGTGCGGCGCCACGTAGCCCCATACGTGCTGCGCGGCGTTGCGGAACGATCCCGGTTCCACAGGTGCGGCCAGCGCGCGTTCGACTATCTCGTAGAACGGAACGGTCGGCCACGTGCGCTTGTCCTTGAGCAGCGCCCGCAGGGCGAGGTAGGCTGCCTGGTCGTGTTCGAGCACGGCGTACTTGTAGCGCGCCCATTCGCGTTCGAGCCGGCTGAAGCGGCCGTGCTCGCTGGTGCAGAGGATGCATTTGATGGCGGAGAGGTTCTTGTCCTTCACTTCCAGCATGATGTCGGGCATGCCGAAGGAGCTGTCGGTCCGATGCTCTGCGAGCGATCGGTAGAACGCGAGAAAGGGCGCAAGCTCGATGGTGTCGGTGTGGCTGCCCGGCCTGCGACCAGGGGCTTGCTGCGCGTAGTGCATCTTCTGCGCGCCGTCCTCGGGCTTCCAGGTGGCGGCCGCCTCGTCCAACAGCGCTCGCCAGTCCGGCGCGTCGGGCTCGCGGTTCAGCTCGTGATGCAGCGTGTCGAACACCATGGGCGCTCCGGTTGCACGGCTGAGCGCCAACACGTCCTGGGCGGTGAACAGCCGGTCGTCGTTCTCGATGACGAGCCGTCGGCGCACCGCGAGGGGCAGCGTCGCGTACGCGTTGGCGAACCGCTCGAGCGCGCGAGGCTTGTCGCCGTACGCGCCGCCCACGTGCAGCACGATCTTTCCGCTCGCATCCATCCCGAGCGCGTCGAGGAACGCCGCGTGGTATGCCAGGTCGAGCTTCGCCCGCTCCACCACGTCGGCATCGGGCGAGTTCAACACGGTGTACTGGCCGGGGTGCATGCTCAGCCGGATGCCATGGCGCCGCGCCTTGCGCCCGAGCGCGGCCAGATGCGGCTCGAAGTCGCGCATCCAATCGAGCGCGTTCACGGGGCTCGACCCGAAGGGGATCACGTCCGAGCTGATGCGGAACAGGTGGATGCCGTTTTTCGCCTGGTAGTCGAGGGCGGCGTCCAGCGCGCGCAGGTTGCCGTCGATCGCCTGCGCCAGGCGGTCGGGCGTCGCCAGCCGCTGCACCACCGATTGCATGCGCGCGCCGGGCGCTGCCAGCGTCTTCGATGCGTACCCGATGCTCACGACGCCTCCCTTCGATCCGGTTTCCGCGCTACGATGGCTCATCTTACGCGCGTGCGGAGGGAAGCGGGATGCGCCCAGGTCACCGCCGGAGCACGATCCCGTGACGGAGTGGCGCTCGGCGCGCGCCTAGGCTCCCATTGCGTCAGCGCTAGAGGCCGCATCCTCGGCCGCGTCGCTGCGCTTCGCCAGCTGCCGGTACGCTATCACGCCCGCCGCGGCCAGCACCGCCGTCAGTGCGATCACGAGCGCCGCCCCCAGGTAATTGCCGTCGCCGAACGCGCCCGCCGCCAGCGTGGACGAGACGATGGAGGGGATGCGACCTACCGTGGTGATGGCCACGATGCGTCCGATGGAGCTAGATCCCAGTCCGGCCACATAGGTGAGCAGGTCTTTCGGCGTCCCGGGAATGAGAAAGCACAGGAACAGCAGCATTTCGAAACGTCGGGAGTCGCGCAGCCAGCGCATCGACGTGATCTTGTCGGGCGAGAAGAACAAGCCGACGATGCGGATTCCGAATGCGCGGACGAGCGCCATGACCGCCGCGGTTCCCAAGGCGCTGGCCACGAGGCACCACAGCGTGCCTTCCCAGAAGCCGAACGCGTAGCCCGCTCCCAGCTCAAGCGGTTCGCCGGGCAGGAACGCGAACACGACCTGCGCCATGTTGGCCAGCACGAACACGATGCGGCTGATCCAGCCGGTTTCGTCCACCCAGGCGCGGAAGCGCGGAGCGTCGGCAACGAAGGCAAGCAGCTCCGGCCCGTAGAGGACGCAGAACCCTGCGAGCCCCGCCGTCAGGGCCAGCAGCCCGACGATCACGGCAGCGCGCTTCTTCAGCAGGGAACGCCGGTCCGTCGCGATCGTCGCGTTATCGGGAGCGTTGCCATGCGTACGAGGAAGCGGGGGCAGGGTGACGGTCGAAGTTCGCAGCGGGGCGGTGTCTTCCATGGGATGCTCCGTTTCTCGGGTGCGTTCGGTACGCTTCCGATGGTACGGAGCAAATATCTACCGACTGTCTACTCGGCGCAGAAATCCAGGGAGAATCGCGCGACCACGCGCGCGCCTCCCCCCTCGCGGTTCTCCAGCGTTACGCCGCCGCCGTGCTTCTCGCACATGAGCGACGCGATGTTCAGCCCCAGGCCGAAATGCTCTGCCGAGGGCACCTCGCTGAAGAAGGGCGCGCAACCGCGTTCGAGCGCGGCGTTCGAAAAGCCCGGCCCGTCGTCTTCCACCATGAGAACCAGCGCGCCGTCACGCACGTCGAGGCGAGCGTCCACTTGGGACGACGCATAGCGCATGGCGTTGTTCAGCAGGTTCTCGGCCACCTCGCCCACGATGGCCTGATCCACGCATAGCTCTGGCCGCTCGCGGTCGCAACGTGCGCTCACCGACAGCGCGAAGGTCCGGTCGGCGTGCGCAGCAAGCCCCGTTCCGGCGTCCTCCACCATGCCCGCCACGCTGTCGAACCTGGTCGGGCGCGCAACGACGGCGCGGTCTTCCAGCTTTTGCAGCCCGCTCATAGCGGCGACGTAGCGCTCAAGGCGTTCCACCTGCGCGGCCAGCGAGGCGACGGAGGCCGTCAGGCGATCGGCGGGCACGTTGCCGGACTGCACGTGCGCGTCCAGCAGCTCGATCTTGCCCTTGAGGATGGTGAGCGGCGTGCGCAGGTCGTGCGCGAACGCGGCGTTCAGGCGCTTGCGCTCCTCGGCCGTGCGCCACAGCGCGCGCTGCGATTCGGCCAACGAGGCGCGCATGGCTTCGAACGACGAAGCTAGATGGCCCAGCTCGTCATCTCGATCGTACGACACGGAGAACTCGAGGTTCTGCTCGGCGATGTTGGACGCTGCTCGGTCGAGCACATCGAATCCAGGTTGGAGGCGCTTGCCGAAGAAGCGCCGCGCCGCTGCGAAGATGCATAGGCCGAACCACAGTGGGAACATGAGGAACGTTAGCAGCTCGAGTGCCGAGGACAGCGCCTGCGCCTCCTCCGATGGGGGCGTGTTCACGTAGTAACCCACTGCGGAAGTGAGCAGTCCGACGGTGTTGCCGTCCTGGCTGTCTCCGTCGAAGAACGACGTGTAGGGGCTATCAGGGTTGGCAGCCAGCCAGGCATCGAACCGATCGCGCGCTTTCGCGTCATAGGCGGGCAGCTCGGCGGGCGTGAGCTCGGTTTGGTCGGGCGCTTCGGGCGTTTCGACGCTGAGTGCGTCGTCGTTGGCGGAACCATACAGATACGCCGTCCCCGGCGAGTACTGGTAATCGCTCGCGTCAGTGATCTCCACGAGCGACGACAAGTCTGTCAGCGGCATCTCGGTCATCTCGCCGCGCACGGTTTGAACGAACACGCTGCTGCCGTTCTCGTCGATATCCACGGCGCGCGCGGGAACGAGCGTCCGGTTGTGCGCATCGTAGAGGTAGAGCCCCGAGATTTCGTACGCGTCTGCGATCACCCGGTGCTGCAACCCGCTGAACATCCCGGCCGTCACCGTGGACATCACCAGCGCCAGCAGCAAGAACCCCAGCATGTACACCATGAACGACGTTTTGAGCGACGCGTGGTGCCAACGCGCCCGCAAGGCGTCGAGGCGTTCGGCGCCCCTTACGCGCGCCATCGGTACCCCATGCCCCATACCGTTTCCACCGGGTCGGGTTCGGCGCCCGCTGCGGCCAGCTTCTTGCGGATGCGCCGGATGTGCTCGGTCACCACCTGCGAATCGCTCTCGTTTTCCCAACCGCCTACGCGCTCGTGGATGCGGTCGCGATCGAACACTTGGCCGGGATGCTTCGACAGGAATGCGACGATGTCGAACTCGCGCCGCGTCAGCTCCACCGGCCGTCCGGCCGCTGTCACGGTGCGCGAGCGGTAGTCGATGGCGATGTCGCCGTCGAAGCGTACTTCGGCGCGCACGTGCTGGCGGTTGTCGCGGGCAAGATGCGCCTTCACGCGCGCTCCCAGCACGGCTAACGAGAACGGTTTCAGCACGTAGTCGTCGGCACCGGCTTCAAAGCCCTCCAGCGCGTCGACGTCCTCGACGCGTGCGGTGAGAAACAGGATAGGGCAGGTGAGATGCTCGCGTAGGCGGCGGCACACGGCGTAGCCGTCCATAAGCGGCATGCCCACGTCCAGCACGATGAGGTCGGGGCTCTGTTCGGCGCGTTTGAGCGCGGTTGCCCCGTCTTCGGCGGTGAGCACGCGGTAGCCTAAACCCGTGAAGTACTCGTCCAAAAGCGCGACGATTTCCGGCTCGTCGTCGACCACCAGCAGCGTGGCCTCGCCGTTCCGCTCGATGGCCGCTTTCTGTTCGCTCACGTTCTTCTCGCTCCTCCGCATTCGTCTTGCCGCGCATATACGGAGGAGCATAGCACGAGAATGTCAAGAAACCATCAACAGCCCCTGGGCGCCGCTCGCTCGGGATGACAGCTCGTCCTACTCGTTCGTGCCTTCCTTGACGATGAGCACCGGAACGTCGGCGTTGCGCAGCACGTAGCTGCTGACGCTGCCCAAAATGCCGCGCAACGCGCCCAGACCCCGCGAGCCCATGACGATGAGGTCGCACAAGTTGTCGATGGCGTACGTCACGATTTGCCCGCCCGGCTGCGTTTCCTGCAAAAGCTCGATGTACACTTTGTTCATGAGGCCGCTCAGCAGCGGGTCTATTTCGCGATGCAGCGCCTTGCTGGCTTCCTCGGTGACCTCCTCGTAGGTTTTCTGGAGCATCGCCGACGAGGCGACGGTCTGTTCGTCGCGCCCTTCGGCTTCCAGCTTGTCGATGGCAAGCTGATCGGTGTCAATGATCTGGACGATGCGAAGGGTCAGTCCGGGGTCGTCCTTCGCGAACCGCACCGCTTCCGCAAGGGCTGCTTTGGACGAAGCCGATCCGTCGTAGGGGATCATAATATTGTCGTACAGCATGGTGCATCCTCTCTCGCGAAGGTTGCTCGATACGCCCAGTATACCAGCGTCGTGCGGGCGAACGCGGCGGGGATCGGCTCCGCGAGGCACGCAAAGGGGGCGTCCGGTCCCTACGCCGAAGCGGGGGAAACGAATTCGTAGCTTGTTTGGGACTCCATCTCGTCCAAAAGAGGTTCGCCGCCCTTGACGAAGCGGATACGCGCGGGTACGGAAGGGCTTTCGTGAATCGTGCGATCCATCAGACCCTGGGCGGGTGCTTGCAGCTTGTGCCCGCGATCGTCAAGCACCTCCACCCGCAGGCTCATATCGCCCTGCCGCACTTCCGCCATCGTGGGCGTATGCTCCACGATGCGCACGCCCCGGTACGTGGCGAAGCGGTATTCCGTCTCGCCGAGCGCGACTATGCCGATACAGCCGGTGAAGCGGATCGGACCCAGCGGTATTTCGGCGATGGCCAGCATGACGGAGGCGTCTTGTCGAACGTCGAGGCACTGCATCCAGAAATAGCTGCGGGGAAACGTGTGGCCGCGGTCGCCTTCCATATAGCCGATGCCGTTGCGAATATCTAGCGCGTCACCGTTGAGGCGGATCGATCCGGTCACCTGGTGCCGCATGCTGAACACGGTATGCTTCGTTTCCATGGGCACGTAGGCGAACGGCCCCATGATGTCCGAGCGCAGCGGCAGCAGATGATCGTAGCGAACGCTTCCTACCAACTCGAAATCCGGTTCGTCGATGCGCAGCTGCATTCCGTACGGCGTGAACAAGCTGTCGCCGATTCGCATGCTGCCGTCGGTGCGGTCGAACGCCTCCAGGGGGTACGGCAAGAAGCGCGAGCCGCGGTTGGAGACCACCTGGATGAATGCGGAGTCCTGCGCGCGCCCCGGTATCACGGCCAGCACGTCTTCGCCTTGCTGCTGTTTCATGTACCAGCCTTCGTAGTAAGGTTTCATGGCGCGCTCCTCCGGTTGCCTTCGGTCGGGTCGTCCGGCGATAGTACCACCGGTAACGCTCGGCGCTTATTCCGTTAGCGGAAGCGTAAGGAGGACGAAGAAGGACGGTGATCCGAGTTAGCGCAGCAACGCGAGAAAGAGCGTGAACCTTAGGTGGAAAGGCGGTCGTTTTCGCGAGTAAAGATAGCGCGCGAAGCCGTTGGGGCTTCGCGCGGATTCAAAGTCGCTCAAGACCACCTATCGGCAAAGGGGCCTTTGCAGGGGACTTCGACTTGCTTGAGCATGCGCACCGTCGAGACGATGATGGGGATGTACAGCAGGAAGAACACCCCGTACATGACGACTGATGCGCTGGCCATCATCGCGTCGTTGTTGACGTACGTGGTGGACGTGGTGCCGGAAAAAAGCGCGTCGCCCAGCATCACGAAAAGGTCGTTGAGGCCATGAACCAGCGCGATGCCCCAGATGTTACGCGTTTTCAGGAACAGGGCGGCCAGAAACGCGCCCAGGATGCCGGCTTGCAGGGTTTTGAGCGCCGCTTGGGCCATGTCCAAACCGGTGACCACTTGGCCGTTCATGATGGACGGCGTCACATGGACGAAGCCGAAGATCAGCGATGAGACTATCACGGCTCCGATCAGACCTCGACGCGTCTCGCCGAAACGAGCCAGCAGCCCGCTGAAAACGATGCCGCGGAACAAGCCCTCTTCGAACGTGCCCACAAGCAGGCAGAGCATGATGACCAGCGCCAGCTGCAAGGGCCAGTCGGACACCATCCCCTCGTTTTTCATTGCGGTGCCGAGCAGAACGAACACGCCCATGACCAGCGCTACGACCAACGGGTAGATAGACTTCTTGAACGAGAGGCCGATGCTTTTGGCGTTGGGCACGATGATGTTGCATCCTGCCGCGACGGCCATGATGGCGAACATGACGATGGTCAATCCCAGGCGAATGAACATCATGTTCGCCAAAGACCCGTCGGATGGCACGAACCAGATCACGGCCAGTCCGATGGCGAGCCCGACGGCGGTTACGAGCAGCGGATGGGATCGTGCAAACGTGCGTATCGTCGACATGCGGTTCCTCTTTCATTGGCAGGGTCGAAATAATGAAGCATGCGAGATTGTAACCGGGTAGCAGGACGATTTTCAGATGCGCGGAACGAACGCCCCTTCAAACGAAACGAACGACCTCTTTCGAAGAGTCCCATCGGTGGAAGAGCTTGTCATACGGCTTCTCAACGCCCGTCGCTCTTGCCATTGCCGGTACCGTCCCTTGGTTCTCCCTACGTTGGATCGGGATTCGGAGAAGTTGAGGCTCCGAACGGCGTACCGCAATCGGGGCATATCAGCGCGCTGCTGGTTTTCGTGACCGTTTTCGCTTCATGGCATCTGGTGCAGAAGAAGACGATCTGGTCGGGGCAGCTAGTACCGCCCGATGCCTGGTCGAGGTCGTCATCGTCAAGCTCCATACCTTTGTCGGAAAAACAGGCGGCGAGCTTTTCGTCGTCTATCATGATCGAATCGCCGCCCTTCCGATCGCATTGCGGAACATTCCTATTCCGAAATCCCCATATACCACTGGATTATAGATCGAACCGCCGGCAAAGAGCGATCCCCTGAGAACGAATGCCCGTTCAAACGCAACGAACGCAGCGGTCGGCAGATTGCTCTGGCATGTTGCGCGGGAGAGGTCGGCGTCGCGCGACGAGGTGTGCTACAAGGTCAGTTCGAACGATTGCTTGATCTCCCGGCTGCGTCGCTCCGCGATGGGGTAGGAGGAGCCGTCGTCGAGCAGTGCCTGATGATCCTCGATGCTGGCGATGTGCCCGCGATGCACCAGACAACTGCGGTGCAAGCGAAGGAAGTCCTTTGCAGGCAGTTCCTTTTCCAGGCTTGCCAAGGCGCCTCGCACCGCGAACTTTCCGTGCGCATGCCTGATGACGCAGCGTGGACCGTCGGATTCTATAGCGTACAGTTCGTTGGGATGCAGAACGTGAACGTCTCCGTCCGTGTCTCGGAAGCTGAGCTTGCCGGCGCCGGATCCCTGGGCATCGAAGTGTTCGTACAGGAATTCGATGGCGTTCTGGCCAGGATCGAGCGAAGGCAAGAGCGGGTTCGCATCGGTGGCGTTCGACACGTGCAGATGCACGATGCGAGGTCCGTCCGGCGTAGGGGCCCATACGTAGGTAGCATGTTGCTTGAACGGCATGCTGCGCTCTCCGCCGGCCGACACGACGAGCAGCGTATAGCGTGCCGAGACGATCCAGGTGTTGGCGCGTTTACGGGCGCGCCAACGCTCGTCTGCCAATGCGAGCCGTATGCTGTACTCGGGTCGTAGGATGTCTTCCATGGTCTTCTTGTCCGAGGCGGTTTGACAGCTGAACGGACCCAGCCATTCAACATCGTCGGCCATATAAGCTAAGGCGGCATCCATGTCCCGCACTACGAAATGGTTGACGAGCGATCGTCTGCATAGCTCGATGACGGCGCGATCTTTGGAGAGCTGTTCAGCGACGAGCGCCTCGCTGCCGTTCGCTTTGGACATGAGCTCATCTCCTTCCAGGGTTATAGGCAAGAAAGTGTGTCCGTTTTAGGGGTGTAAGGGCAGGTCAAACCC